>ERZ1673962.15-NODE-15-length-155760-cov-50.239324_pt1 | contig 155760 bp, 146 predicted proteins | sample MGYA00580188_ERZ1673962 | MGnify/ENA primary metagenome ERZ1673962 (study PRJEB41334, sample SAMN05608104) | rock metagenome | biome: terrestrial subsurface; feature: shale formation; material: shale | place: USA: Pennsylvania ...
GGTTCGGTGTGCCTCATGGGCACACAGAGACCACCGCTGCAGGTCCAGAGGGCCCAAAAACGAGACGTAATCGATTAAAACTGGAGTCTTGCGGTCAGCTCAGCCCGTTCGGCAACGTATAAGTCGGGTTTTTCGAGGTGCCCAACCGTCTGTTCAATGAAACAGAACTTGAATGGTTTTATCCATAGTAGGTTGCTATCATCATTTTTATGACCACCAAACGATGACACCTCAGCCCAAGGACAGCACCCCATGCCAACGATGGCAGCCAATACTGCTTCACCCAACCAGCGTGAACGCCTGTGGCAGATCGATTTTCTGGCGCGTTTTCGTGGTCAGGTGACACGTCAGGACCTGGCTCACCGTTTTGGCATAGCACTGTCCAACGCCACCCGTGATTTCACCCTCTACCGCGAGCTGGCGCCGGGTAACCTGGATTATGATCACCGCGACAAGGTGTATCGTCGTACTGCTCAATTCCAGCCATTGTTTACCTACGACCGCGAGCACACGCTACAGACGCTGAGCCATGGCCAGGCGGTAGGGCAGGAACCCTGTGAACAGCCGATTCTGGTAGACGTCGCGCCTGCATTGAACCAGCCTGATCTCGATATTCTGGCAGCCGTGTCACGTGCGCTTTACGCAACCAGAGCCATCAAAATCCGTTATGTATCCGCCAGCAGTGGCGAGTCCGAGCGGGAGATTGTGCCACATAGCCTGGTGAACACGGGGTTGCGCTGGCATGTGCGGGCCTTCTGTCGCACCCATGCCCAGTTCCGTGATTTTGTTTTGACGCGCATCATTCAGGCCGATGAACTGAACAGCGCCACTGATCCGGCGATAGAAAGCATCCAGCAGGATGTAGAGTGGAATCGTTGCCTGGCCGTAGAGCTGGCGCCGCACCCGGCAGCCGCGCACAAACGTGCCATCGAGCTGGATTACGGCTTGGCACCCGGTGAGTCCCTAAAAGTAAACCTTAAAGCAGCCACCGCTGGTTACCTGCTGCGCCGTTGGGGAGTGGATTGCAGTCTGAACGCGAGCCTTTCACCGGATGAGTACCAGCTGGCACTGATCAATCCAGCCAGCGTTTCCCGCCAAGCAAACCTTTCCATTGCCCCCGGTTTTATCCAGGAGATACACCGTCCATGATCTCGACCGAAGCCCAGCAGAAATTCGGTTTCAAGTTTGGCCGTAACGGTGCCCATGCCAGCCGGACCATGATGCTGTCTGAAATCACCGAGCTGTTTCACGGTCGCAATATGGATGCCACCGCTGCCCAGTATCAGGAAGATGTGGAGCTGTTCAACGTGCTGCACAAGCCCACTGAAAAGGCCCGCAAACTGACGTGGCGGCATCTGGTGGATCTCTACGGCATGGATACCGCGATTCCGCTGTTTCGTGTATTCCGCCGCTTTTGGGAATCGGACGAACAGGCACGCACGCTGCTGGCCTGTCAGATGGGATTGGCCCGTGACCCCTTGCTGCGCATCTCGATGAACAAAATCCTGCAGCTGGAACCAGGCCAGTGGTTACCTCGGGAGGAGATGGAGCAGGTATTCGCCGAGCAGTGCCCCGATCGCTACAGCCCGGCCACGCTTCGATCCATTGCGCAGAACGTCAACGGCACCTGGACCCATGCGGGATTTTTGCAGGGCCGTAGCAAAAAACACCGTACCGACCCGGATATCCGCCCCGTGAATGTCGCTTTTGCGTTGTTCATGGGCTATTTGCAGGGGCTGTCGGGCAACCGTCTGTTCAATACTGAATGGACGCGCATACTGGAGTGCCGTACCGAGCGTCTGTTGGAGTTGGCCAGACAAGCCAGTCACAGCGGGCTGCTGCGCTTCAAGCACTCCAGCGAAGTGGTTGAAATCACCTTTCCCGATTGTCTGACCAAGGATGAAGAGGCCTGGCTGTATGAGTAATCGACTGAACCGCCTGATCAAAAGCTATGCCGGCTTTATCAGCATTCCCTGGATGAAGGGGCTCGCTGATGAGCAGCGCGTACTCTTTGCTGTTTACCACAAAGAAGATGAACTCAAGTTGCGGGCACGGGTAGAAGAGTTCCGTCTGGCCACCGAAAGTGCAGGGCATACCTGGCTGGAGCTGGATATCACTCGCCTGTTTCCGGAATGGATGGCCGCGCAGAAGTACCGCGAGGACTACTTCGAAGACCCCGAAGACCTGGAGCCGAAGTACAAAACCTTTGTTCGCCAATCGGTAGAAAAGCTGGCGGCACATATTCAGGCTCAGGCCGATGAGAACACGCTGGTGACCTTGGTCGGCTGCGGCACCTTGTTTGGTTTCGCCTCCGTATCGGATTTCGTCAAACAACTGGCCGCCCATGTTCCAGGCCGATTGCTGGTGCTTTTTCCGGGCGAGTATATCGACAACGGTTACCGTCTGCTGGACGCCCGCGATGGCTGGGGTTACCAGGCCACAGCGATTACCGCAGACAACTGATCAGCATTAAGTACGCATTTAAAGATTCGCGTCACAGACGCCGAGAAACAGACACAGGGAGCACGCACAGGATGCTGAACCGCGATATTTACCAATTGGACCCCCAGCAGAACCGGCTGGAGAACAACGGTGTCGCCGAAGTAAAGGACGACCAATCAGCACAGGCGCTGAAAACCCTGCGCTACGAGCTGCAAACCTTCGTCTGTGACGGTGAATACGAAGCGGGACTGGGCAAAATCCTCTCGGCCTACCTGCGTAATCTGGGCGGTGGTCATGAGCAGCCGGGCGTCTGGATCTCCGGCTTCTTCGGTTCCGGTAAATCCCACCTGGCCAAAATGCTGCGTGCGCTTTGGACCAACCAGCCGTTTGCGGATGGTGTCAGCGCCCGTGACATTGCTGACCTGCCGCAAGAGATCAAGGACTACTTCCAAGAGCTGAGCATTGCCGCCAGCCGTCACGGTGGTCTGCATGCTGCTTCCGGTACGCTCGGTTCAGGGGCCAACAACAATGTACGTCTGGCACTGCTCAACATCATCTTCAAATCCGCCGGCCTGCCGGAACAATACCATCAGGCCCGGTTTGTCCTCTGGCTGAAAAAAGAGGGCATTCTGGAGCAGGTTAAGGCACAGGTGGAAGCCGACGACGATGTGTGGGAAGACGAGCTGGAAGACCTGTACGTCTCCCGCAGCATCGCCCGTGCCCTGATGCAGGCCGACGATACCCTGGCCGGCGATGTTAAAGAGATGCGTCAGCTGCTGAAAATGCAGTACCCGAAGGTGAACGATGTCACCAACCAGCAGATGGTGGATGCCATCCACGATGCACTGGCGCAAAATGGCCAGTTCCCGTTGACCCTGGTCGTGCTTGATGAGGTGCAGCAATACGTGGGCAATGACGCTGAAAAAGCGCACCACGTACAGGAAGTGGTCGAGACCTGCTGCAAGCACTCCACCTTCGAGAACAAGCTGCTGTTTGTCGCCACCGGTCAGAGCGCGCTATCCGGCATGCCCAACCTGCAGCGTTTGATGGGCCGTTTTCAGATTCCGATCCAGCTGTCTGACACCGATGTGGAGTCGGTGATCCGCAAGGTGATCTTGCAGAAAAAGGCCTCGGCCCGATCCGAGTTGGATGCGGTACTCACCAACCACCTGGGTGAAATCTCTCGCCAGCTGCGTGGGACCAAAATTGAACACCACCGTGACGACGAGAAAGTGTTGCTGGCCGATTACCCGCTGTTGCCGGTACGCCGCCGCTTCTGGGAAAAAGTGCTGCGCATTGTTGATACCACCGGCACCGTGTCGCAGCTGCGTAATCAGCTCAAAGTGATCCATGAAGCCGCCAAGTCTACCGCCGAGGAGCCGCTGGGCCACGTTGTACCGGCGGACTTTATCTACGATCAGATCGCTGTCAGCTTGTTGCAAACCGGTGTGATCTCCAAAGAGATATCCGAAACAATCGGTCGCTTTTCCGCAGGTGATGCCGATGATCAGCTTAAATCCCGCATTCTGGCGCTGGTGCTGCTGATCGGTAAGCTGCCGACCGACCCCACCGCCGACTGCGGCGTGCGCGCCACCGCCGATATGCTGGCCGACCTGTTGATTGATGACCTCAACAACGGCAAGGAAGGGATACGCAACCAGGTCCCGAAACTGCTGCAGGCCCTGGCCGATGACGGCTTGTTAATGCCGATGGAAACCCAGGTAGGCACTGAGTACCGCCTGCAGACTCAGGAAAGCGCCCAGTGGTACGACACTCTGCGCCAGGAAGAAGCCGACCTGCGCGGTAACCCGCAACGCATCGAAAACATCCGGGTTGACCTGCTGCATAAAGAACTGCGCCAACAGATCGCTCAGGTCCGCTTGACCCAGGGTAACTGCAAAGAACCCCGCACCGTGCAGGCCTGTTTTGACCCTGAACTGCCCCGTGATGCCAGTGAAAAGATCTATGCCTGGGTACAGGATGGCTGGAGTGTCGATGAAAAGAGCTTCCTCAGCGACGCCCGTAGTCGCAACCCCAGCGAACCCACCATCTTCATCTTCGTACCGGCGCGCAACCGTTCCGAGTTGAACAACGCCATCGTGGCCGAACATGCCGCTCAGGCGACACTCGATAAGCGTGGCATTCCCAACACTGATGCCGGCAAAGACGCCCGCAGCGCCATGGAAACCCGTTACCGTGATGCCCAGAAGCAGGTGAAAACCCTGCTGCGCGAAATCTTCGATGGCGTCCAGGTGCTGCAGGCCGGTGGCAACGAAGTGGAAGGCAACAGCATTGCCGAACGCATTGAAACCGCTGCCCGCGCCTCCCTGGTGCGCCTCTACCGTGACTTTGACCAGGCCGACCATGCCGGTTGGGGCAAGGTGTTCGACCGCGCCGGTAAAGAGGGTGGTCAGAACGCTCTGGAAGCGGTGGGCTATAGTGACGAGCCGGAAAAACATCCGGTCTGCGCCGCAATCAAGCGTTACATCGGGGTATCCAAAAAGGGCAGTGAAATCCGTGAGCATTTCTCCGCGGCGCCCTATGGCTGGCCCCAGGATGCCATCGACGGTGCGCTCTTTGTGTTGCTGGCCAGCGGTATTCTGAAAGCGAAGGATGCGCGCAAAAATCCGGTTCAGGTGACCAAGCTGGAGCGCAAGCAAATCACCCAAACCGACTTCGAGCCGGAAAGCATCACCATCCGCCCGGTGGATCTGATCAAGATCCGTGGCGTACTCACCGCCTGTGGTATTCAGAACGAGCCGGGTGAAGAAGCCGCCAAACTGCCGCTGCTGGCAGAGAAGGGGCGCGAACTGGCGCACAAAGCCGGTGGCGAAGCACCGCTGCCCGCCAAGCCGGATACCCGTTTGTTTGATGAACTGGCACGTCAGTCCGGCAATGCCCAGCTCAAGTATGCACTGGACGAGCAGGATGGGCTCAAGCAGGCGATCAAGGACTGGACCGACCTTGCCCAGCGCATCGAAGCCCGCCGCCCCGAGTGGGCGCAGCTGCAGGAGCTGCTGGCGCTGAGCCGTGGCCTGTCGTTCCATGGCCCGATCCAGACCGAAGTCGATGCCATTATTGATCAGCGCTCTTTGTTGGCTGACCCCAACCCGGTAACCGGCCTGGTTCAGCAGCTGGTGATCAAGCTGCGCGAGGCAATTCAGTTCCATCTGCAGGCTTACCTGAACCGTCATGCCGAATGTCTGGCTCAGTTGCAGGCGGATAGCCATTGGCAGCAGCTCAGCGATCAACAGCAGACCGAGATTCTGGCCAAACGCAAACTGCTGACGCTGGATGAACCGGCACTCAACGATGCCGAAGCGGTGATCGACAGCCTCAACGACGTCAGCCTGGAGTTGTGGAGCGAACGCACCGACTCCCTGGCGGGTAAGTTCGACAGCGCCCGCGTGGAAGCGGTGGAGCTGCTGCAGCCCAAGCTGCAACGGATCAACCTGCCCAAAACCACCTTTGAATCCGAAGCGGATCTGGACGCCTGGCTGGAACAGGTCAGACAGCAGGTACTCGATAAACTGAATGAAGGACCGGTGACATTCTGATGAGCATTTATAACCACACCCGTCAGCCACTGGACCGCACTCTGCGCAAGGCGCTGGAAACCACCGTGGGCAAGGCTCGAGAAGTAGCCGAACAGGCCGCCGCTCAAGCCCTCACCCGCCTGAGTGTCGGCGAGGCTAAACCTGCCGATTACCTGACCGATGCCCAGCGCAACCTGCGTAACCGCCTGCGTGCCCATGGCCGCCAGCTGGGGGATATCAAGCTGGATAATGGCCAGCAAGGCATTCGCAAACTGGTGACCGAGGTCGCCTACGAACATTGGCACCGCATGCTGTTTGCCCGTTTTCTGGAGCAAAACAACCTGCTGATGTACGACGAGCACACATCGTTGACCCTGGCCGAGTGCAACGAGCTGGTGCAGGAGCCGGATATCGCCCGCGATGAGCTGGAAGCCCGCTGCACCACCGGCTGGGAGCTGGCCGGGGTACTGGCCTCCAAGATGCTGCCGCAGATCTTCCGTATCGATTCCCCGGTGTTTGAGCTGGAGCTGGCACCGGAGCATCAGCGCACCTTGGAGAAATTGGTCACCGGCCTCGCCCCGGAGACCTTCCAGGCTCAGGACAGCCTGGGCTGGGTCTACCAGTTCTGGCAGAGCAAGCGCAAAGAGGAGGTGAACAAATCCGAGGTGAAGATCGGTGCCGATGAACTGGCCCCGGTCACCCAGCTGTTTACCGAACCCTATATGGTCAGCTTCCTGCTGGATAACAGCCTGGGGGCTTGGTGGGCGGGCAAGCGCCTGTCTGAGGCGGATTTTGCAAACGCCAAAAGCGAACAGGAACTGCGTGAAAAAGCCGCCATCCCCGGTGTGCCGCTCAATTACCTGCGTTTTGTCAAAAGCGAAGAATCACAGCCATGGCAACCTGCTTCCGGCACCTTCGATAGCTGGCCGCAGCAGCTGAGCGAGCTGAAAACCCTCGATCCCTGCTGTGGTTCCGGTCATTTTCTGGTGGCCGCGTTTTTGATGCTGGTGCCGATGCGGATGGAACGGGAGCAGCTTACCGCACAACAGGCGATCGACCGGGTGCTGAGTGAAAACCTGCACGGGCTGGAGCTGGATCAGCGTTGTGTCGAGCTAGCGGCCTTTGCCGTTGCGCTGGAAGCCTGGCGCTTCCCGGATGCCGGTGGCTACCGCAGCCTGCCGGAGCTGCATCTGGCCTGCAGTGGCCTCTCCATTACCGCCGCCAAAGATGAGTGGAAGGAACTGAGCCGCAAGGCGGGCAAGCAGAACCTGACCATCGCCCTGGACTGGATGTATCAGACTTTTAAGGATGCCCCGGTGTTGGGCAGCCTGATCAACCCGCGCCGCAGCAAGGCTGCGCAGATCGCCCAGTGGAGCGAACTGCAGCAACTGCTGGGTGAAGCCCTCTCTCAGGAACAGGCACAAGAGCAATGCGCAACCGATGCGGGCAGCTCTGAAATCAATAACCGTGTCGAAGCGGGCATCGTCGCACAAGGCCTGGCCAAAGCCGCCGAGCTGCTGGCAGGGCAGTACACCTGGGTGATCACCAACGTGCCCTATCTGGCGCGGGGCAAGCAAAGCGATACCCTGAAAGACTATTGCGAAGTGTATTACCCCGAAGGCAAAAACGATCTGGCCACGGTGTTTCTCGACCGTTGTCTGGAGTTCTGCGTTAAAGGCGGCACCTCCAGCATTGTCCTGCCGCAAAACTGGTTGTTCCTGACCAGCTACCGCAAGTTCCGTGAAAAGCTGTTGCAGAACGATGATTGGCGTATTGTTGTTAAGTTAGGTGGTGGTGCCGAGGCTTTTGAAATGGGGCCTGGCAATATTACTAATATCGCAATGATTTCTATTGTCCGTGGCAATATCGCAGGCCAGTCAGCGGATCTGTTGAGCAGTGGCGAGGCGGGCAACTGGATTCGTGGGGTGGATGTTTCTGAACCGCGTACCGCCGCGGAAAAAGCGGCGGGCTTGCTGGCGGATGACGTGAAAAGTGTGGAGCAGGGCCGGCAGCTGGAGAATCCTGATGCAAGGATAAATTTAGAAAAATACAAGCAGTTTGATTTATTGAAAAAAAATGCCCTTGCAGCTCAAGGAATGCCAACAAGCGATTCCCCTTTATTTGTACGATTTTTTTGGGAGTTAACTGAACGAGGACGTGACTGGGAATATCATCAAAGTACTGTGAGCGAGCTAGTTCATTGGGGTGGATGTGAAAGGGTAGTACTTTATGAGGAAGGAAAAGGGAGAATGCGCGAGCTCGCAGCAGCTCAGAGTAGAGATAGAGCAAGAGACCGCCAAGGTGCATCTGTTTGGAGTAAGAAAGGTGTAGCGATTAGCTTGATGGGATACTTGCCGAAGGCTTTGTATGCAGGGAATAAATTTGATAACAACATTAGTGCCGTAGTTCCGGATAATCAAAGCATTTTACCCGCAATTTGGTGTTTTTGTTCTTCTCCTGAATACAATGGCGCAGTCCGTAATATTGACCAAAAGTTAAACGTCACCAATGCCACCTTGGTAAAGGTACCCTTTGACCTAGACCACTGGACCAAGGTCGCCGAAGAACAATACCCTCACGGCTTACCCCAGCCCTACACCAACGACCCCACTCAATGGATCTTCCACGGCCATCCCTGTGGCTCGGTGATCTGGGACGAAGACAGCAAGTGGACTGCCCACGGCGAGCAGCGCGTCGATGACAGCGCGCTGCAGGTCGCCGTCGCCCGCCTGCTCGGTTACCAATGGCCCGCAGAGCTGGACCTGGAAATGGAGCTGGCCGCCGAACAGCGCGAATGGGTCGCGCGTTGCCAGGCGCTGACCGGTTTTGTCGATGACGACGGCATTGTCTGCCTGCCGCCAGTGCGCGGTGAAAAGGCCGCCGACCAGCGCCTGGAAGCCCTGCTGCAAGCCGCCTACGGCGACGCCTGGACCACCCCGCTGAAAAACCGCCTGCTGGAAGCCGTCGGCAGCAAATCCCTCAGCCTCTGGCTGCGCGATAAGTTCTTCGAGCAACACTGCAAGATGTTCCAGCACCGGCCCTTTATTTGGCATGTGTGGGATGGCCTGAAAGACGGCTTCAGCGCCCTGGTCAACTACCACCAGCTGGACAAGGCCGGGCTGGAGCGCCTGATCTACACCTACCTGGGCGACTGGATTCGCACCCAGCAAGCGGGCGTGGCCAACGGCGAAGACGGTGCCGATATCCGCCTGGCCGCTGCAGAAACCCTGAAAGCCGAGCTGGAAAAGATCCTCGAAGGCGAAAAGCCCTACGATATCTTCGTGCGCTGGAAACCGCTGGCGGAACAGCCCATCGGCTGGACCCCCGACCTCAACGACGGCGTGCGCCTCAACATCCGCCCCTTCCTGCTGGCCAAAGACCTGGGCAAAAAAGGCGCGGGCATCCTGCGCTTCAAACCCAACGTCAAATGGACCAAGGATCGCGGCAAAGATGTCCCCTCAGCCCCCTGGTACCACCTGGGCCTTGAATACGGCGGCAAAGAAGGCGACCGTATCAACGAGCACCATCTGACGCTGGCAGAGAAACGTGCAGCCAGTAACAAGGAACGTTAAGCATGATTAAGTCAGTTTATAACTACCCTGTATCCACGCTGCTCGATATTGAGAGCGGGGTGGTCTATGCCATTCCACGTTATCAGCGTGAATATACGTGGGGGCGTGCACAGTGGGATGCTCTGTTCGAGGACTTGCTTGATAACGAACTCAATTACTTCTTGGGCTCCATTATTTGCATTAACCAAGCCCAAGATGTGCTGGCGCTGCAGGAACTGGAACTGGTTGATGGTCAGCAACGCATGACTACGCTCTCTTTGCTGCTGGCGGCTATTTATCAGAGCATGCGCATATTGCCTGATTTGACCATGGAGCAGCAGATTGAGCTCTACAATCTCAAGCACAAGCTGGTACTGAAAAAACAGCCCAGGCATCCACGCCTTGTTCCACAGGTTCAGAACAATAATCAGCAGGATTTCTATACCGTCTTGGAGTTGGCGGGCATTCTCCAGGATGTGGAGCCAGTACCCAATGCAGGCAATCGCCGTGTTTTACGCGCCTATCGTCACTTCCTTGCGCGTATTGAGCAGTACCTTGAAGAGCATGCTGATGCGGTTGGAGGGCTGCTGGCGTTACTGGAAAAGGTGAATACTGCCACCTTGGTGAAAATTGAGGTAGCTGGTCATTCCGATGCTTATACGTTGTTTGAGTCCCTCAACAACCGAGGTGTGCCGCTGACCGCGATTGATCTGATCAAAAACAAGCTGCTTGCGACCTTGGAGTCCAAAGACCCAGGCAGTATCGACACCCATTACAACCGTTGGAAGAAGGTGATGGATGCGCTGGGTGATGATTATGCGGTGCAGGAGCGTTTCTTCCGTCAGTATTACAATGCTTTTAAGCCGGATCTCAAAAGCGTTGTTTCGGTGCCGGTGGCGACCAAATCCAACCTGATGCAGATCTACGAGAAGCTGATCAGTCACGATGCCAAAGGTTTCTTGAATGACATGATCCGTATGTCAGAGCTTTACGCACAGATCATCGGTGCGAAAGAAGTACCCGAGCGCAGCAAACTGTCAAAGCTGTTGTTATCACTGGAGCGTATTCAGGGGGCGCCAGCCTACCTGTTACTGATGGTGCTGTTTGATCTGCAGCAGGGCGATACCCGAAATATTGATGCCGACAGCAAGCGCACTTCACTTGATTTAACTGAAACTCACCTTGAAGAGGTAGTCGAGTTTCTGATTGCCTTCTTTGTACGTCGTAATACCACTGATCAGCCACCAACCCGTGACTTGACCCGCATATTCATGGACGTGGCAGAAGAGGTTCGCACGCTCAAAGGAAGCGCCGCAATCAGCCAAATTTACAAAGTGCTGACGGACAAGAGTTCTTCCGATGAGCAGTTTGCCAAGAGCTTGCAAGGGCCGATTTATGAAGAAAACAAGGCTGTGTGCCGCTTTGTGCTTTGTGCCCTTGAAGAAGCTCAGATGACCCGTGAAACCCACGTCGATCTCTGGACTGTCCAGGGTAAGCAATATGTCTGGACTATTGAACATATCTTCCCGCAGGGTGAAAACATCCCTGACAGCTGGGTGAAGATGATTGCCGATGGTGACCGAGAAAAGGCCCAGTTGTATCAACAGTCCTACGCTCATTGCCTGGGTAATTTGACGATTTCCGGTTACAACAGCACCTTGGGCAACAAAAGCTTTGAGGATAAGCGCGATCGAACTGATAAGCAGGGGCGCAAGGTTGGCTACAACAACGGCCTGTATCTGAATCGAACGTTGGTGCAAGAAGATAGCTGGACGGTTGAGAAGCTGAAGGCCAGAACAGATGTGCTGGTTGCTGAAGTGCTGGCGGCGTATCCTCTAAAATCACAGGTATCTGGATAAAGTGGCGATATAAAAATGAGTGCGATCCGAACCCTGTCCATCAGTGGCTTCAAGTCTATTCGAAAGATGGACGGTTTGAGCCTGTCCAACCTGAACGTGCTCATCGGTGCCAACGGGGCAGGCAAAAGTAACTTTGTCGCCTATTTTCGGATGCTGTCGGAATTGGTAGAGGGGCGTTTGCAGGTTTGGGCCAGTAAGCAGGGCGGTGCGGATCGCATTCTGAGTTACGGGGTCAAGGAAACATCCAGCCTGGAAACTCTGGTTTGCTTTGGTGATAACGAATACGAGTTGGTGCTTGAGCCCAACACAGACGAGAGTTTCACCTTTACCAAAGAACGCATTTACTTTGCCGGCGCTTACTATGGGCCAACCGACAAAAACCTTGGCACAGGCCATGCAGAATCCAAGCTAAAAGAGCGCATGAAATTCGGTGATGGGGCCTCGGTGGCAGAGTTCTGCTATGGCGCCATTTCCGGCTGGAAGGTCTATCACTTTCACGATACCAGCGATACGGCGGGGGTTAAGCGCCTGTGCGCCGTGCATGACAACGAATTCCTGCGCATGGACGCCTCCAACCTGGCGGCTTTTTTGTATCGACTGCAGAGTGAAAAGCCAGAGGTCTACAGCCAGATCCGCAAAACCGTTCGTCTGGCGGTACCCTTCTTTGATGACTTCGTACTCAAGCCCATAACTCTGCCGAGTGAAGAGCAGCAGGTGCGTTTGCTGTGGAAACAGCAGGGCAGTGACTATTCACTTTGGCCCAGCCAGCTATCGGATGGCTCTATTCGCTTTATCTGCCTCGTAACGGCACTGATGCAACCGCGCCTGCCGTCTACCATCATCATCGATGAACCCGAGCTGGGGCTTCACCCCTATGCGATAACCCTGTTGGGTGCGTTGGTGCGCTCGGCGGCCAAACGTACCCAGGTCATCATCTCAACCCAGTCAGTCCCGTTGCTTAACGAGTTTGAAATTGATGATCTGATTGTGGTTGAGCGCGAGCAGGGCGCCTCTGTTTTCAAACGTCTGGATGAATCCGACTTCGAGCGCTGGCTGGTAGATTACACCGTCGGTGAGCTATGGGAGAAAAACGTGCTGGGCGGGAGGCCTTCGCGATGATCCGGGTGCATGTGATTTGTGAAGGGCAAACCGAAGAGATGTTTGTGAACGAGTTGCTGCAGCCGGTGTTCATGCATAAGGGTATCTGGCTGGTGCCCGCGCTGGTGGGCAAGCCCGGCCATAAGGGTGGCAATTTCAAGTTTGAACGCCTCAAGTCAGACGTGGAAAACCGCTTGCTGCAGGAAAAAACTGCATACTGCACCACGTTTTTTGACTTCTATGGCCTGCCGCAGCGTTTTCCGGGCAAAAACGATGTGGACGAGAGTGCCGATGTGGCGGAAAAAGCATCTGTAATGAAAGCCAAAATGACAGATGAGCTGACCCGGCTCTTGGGCCAGGACGCCATGCGCCGGTTTATCCCGTATGTGCAGATGTATGAGTTTGAAGCGTTGCTGTTCAGTGATCCTGATGCCTTGGCTCGGGGAGTGGATATGCCTGGCATCGCACAGAAACTCACCGCTATTCGTGATGATTTCCCAAGCCCCGAGCACATCAATAACAGCCCGAACACGGCCCCCAGCAAACGTCTTGAGCAGCTGATCTTCGGCTACGAGAAACCTTTGATGGGCAGTATTGCTGCGTTGGAGGTCGGGTTGAATGCCATGCGTGAAAAGTGCGCGCTTTTCGATGGTTGGTTGAAAGAGTTGGAAGCAATCCCTGGTGTCGGAGGTTAACGGTGTTTAAAGAACTGAAATTGACCAATGTTGGCCCGGCCCCCTCCATGACATTGGAGTTTGGTCAGCGTCTAAATCTGATCACAGGGGATAATGGCCTGGGCAAAAGCTTCCTGCTGGATATCGCCTGGTGGTCGATGACCCGCAAGTGGCCGTCTGAAATCAATCCCAAGCTGACCGTGGGGAAAAAGGTTCAGCCTCAGCGCAAGGGCGAATCGTCTATCAGCTTTTCCTTCTCGGGCAAGGTTAAAGAGGTTAGCTACGAAAGCACCTATCAGCGCAGGGAGGAAGCTTGGACAGGTAATGCTGGTCGTCCGGCGAATCCCGGTCTGGTGCTCTATGCCATGACAGATGGTAGTTTTGCGGTCTGGGATCCGTCTCGGAATTATTGGCAGACCCGCAATGGCATCGATGTACAGGAGCGCCGTCCCGCGTATGTGTTTGCGCCGGACGAAGTGTGGCATGGCCTGAAAGCTGAGGACGGCACGGTTTTGTGTAATGGCCTGGTGCAAGACTGGGCAACCTGGCAGAAGGAGAAAGGTGCAGCGTTCAGGCATTTGGTCAAGGTGCTGAAGGTGTTGTCGCCCTCTGATAAGGAAGAGCTGCAACCGGGCGACCTGACCCGTATCAGCCTAGATGAAGCACGCGATATTCCGACGATCCGTATGCCCTATGGCCAAGATGTTCCAGTCGTCCATGCATCATCCGGTATCCGCCGTATCATCGCGCTGGCTTATTTTTTGGTATGGGCCTGGGAAGAGCATCGCAAAGCCGCCGACTTGCTGCAGGAAGATCCGACCCATCAGGTGGTCTTTCTGATCGATGAAGTAGAGTCGCATCTGCACCCCAGCTGGCAGCGCAGCATCATTCCGGCGCTGTTGTCTGTCATGGAGCAGCTTACTCGGCGTCCTGATGTGCAGTTGATTACCGCTACCCATTCGCCGCTGATCATGGCATCCGTCGAGCCTGTGTTCGATCCTTCACAGGATGCATGGTTTGATCTGGATCTCGAGCAGGGTGAAGTGAAGCTGCGGCAGCGGCCTTTTACGCGCCAAGGTGATGCGTCCAGCTGGCTGACTAGTGAGGCCTTTGATCTTGAGAGTGCCCGCTCAAAAGAGGCCGAGGTAGCACTGACACAGGCTTCAGAGGCGCTCAGTGATGACAGCTTTGATGCGCAGGATGCCAAGGCTTTGGATGCAAAATTGCGCGAAGTATTGAGTGATACGGATCCGTTCTGGATGCGCTGGCGTTTTGTGGCTGAAAAGAAAGGATGGCTCTGAGATGCTGCATGTCGTCCCTCAGCCAGAACCCGCTGATTTTAACAGTCAGGTGCGCCAAAAAGGGCTGAGTTATTTGAGTGAGTCAGGCATAGATCTGAGTCAGCCGCTGCCCGAAGGGGTCAAGTTACGTCCCTATTGGCGTAACTGCCTGCCGGATCTGTATGACCGGTTTGGTGGCATTTGCGCTTACCTCGCGATCCACTTTGAGCGCATTACGGGGGCGGGCTCGGTTGACCACTTTGTTGCCAAGTCGGAGCGACCGGATCAAGCCTATGAGTGGTCGAACTATCGTTTGGCTTGCTCACGTATGAATAGCCGTAAAAACGACTATAAGGATGTACTCGATCCTTTCCTGATCGAAGATGGGCTCTTTCGCCTGGAGTTGGTCTCGGGACATATCTATCCCAATCCCGACCTGCCGCCAGCTCTTATGTCGGATGTAGATGCCACGATCACAAGGCTTAAACTGGATGATGGGGGCTGTCGAGAAGTGCGGGCTCGCCACTTCTCAGATTATATCCAGAACTTTTATACCGCTGAATTTTTAAGACAGCGTTCACCCTTCGTTTGGTACGAAGCGAACCGCCAGGGACTGCTATGAAACTGATCGATCTGCTGGCGGAGGAAGTTCGTGCCAGCGCCGCCTATAACTCCAATATCCAAATGGCACCGAGCGTTATTCTCTGGACTGACAAGCAGCGCCAGTGGGAATCTGCCTTGCCACTGCTGCAGGCTGCTATGCCGGAACTGGTGGTGCTGGGTGACTACGCGCCTGAACAGAAACGCGGCCCTGCGATCTGGATCAAGTGTGTGATCGAGGGTGTGTTGCCCGAGGTGCAGCTGCCGGCGGATCGGACTCCGATCCTTTACCTGCCTGGGGTAGAACGCCGTGATCTGCGCGCGATTGCCGATTGCCCGGATGTGCTCAAACCCCTTGCCGAACTGCAGTACCGTGGTTGCTGGTGGATCTACAACAACACCGGCCGTGACTGGACGGTCAATGCTTTTCTGATCTCAGCCAACGGCGGTGCTGGTCTGGATGTGGCCAAGGATGACAAGTCGCAACAGGCGATGTTGCGGGTGCTCACCGAAATACTGGAAAGCGAACGAGACGAGCTGGCCAACCGCCGCCTGGAGGCGCCGGACTTCAATAAGCTGGTGTCCAGTGATCCGGTGCGTGACCTGCTTAGCTGGATGAATGACAGCAAAGTATGCCGTGAACGCTGGGATGCGCCCCGTTGGCAGGCCCTGGTGGGCATCTGCGAGACTGAATATCACTTCAGCCCCGAGCGTGACGGCGAACTGACGGCTGCGGAGTTACTGTGTCAGCGTCAGGGTGTATGGGAGAGCGTTTGGCAGCGGTATGCCGAGTCCTGTCATCATTACCCCAATTTGCCTGATCTTTTGATGAAGGTGCAGCCTGACCTTGCCGCTGATGGTGCCAGTTATCCTGCGATCAACGCGGATGAAGAACAGCGGCTGGAGCAGGATTTAAACCAGCTGCTGACTCTGAATTCAGCTGATGCACGCCAACAATTACAGCGACTTGAACAGCATCATTCTGAGCGTCGTAACTGGATCTGGTCTCAGCTGGGCCACGCACCGCTGGCAGGTGTGCTGGAATATCTGAGTCAGATTGCCGAACGCACACAGCAGGTGTTTTCCGGTATCGATGCCGAGGAGATGGCTGACCTTTACCGCCGGAAGTATTGGCAGGTGGATAACTTGGCACTCAAAGCCTTGGCCAGTCCACTGTCCAACGGACAGCAGGCTCTGGTGCAACAACTGCTGGCGCTGATCTACACCCCGTGGCTGGATGAAGTCACGCGCAATTTCCAGAGTCTGGTGAAGGCAAAGGGCTATCCCGGAATTGGTCAGGTGAACGAAGCCACGGCTGCTTATGCACCGGGTGGCGAGGTGGTCTTCTTTGTGGATGGCCTGCGCTATGACATCGCTCAGCGGCTGGTGCAGATGCTGGTGTCCAAAGCGGATATCAAACTGTCCTCGAACTGGGCGGCGTTGCCATCGGTGACCGCGACGGCTAAGGCAGCAGTGACCCCTGTTCATGACAGGCTGACCGGCCGGGTAACGGATCGCGACTTTGAACCCAGTTTGCTGGAAGATGATAAGGATTTTTCGGCCTACTACCTGAAGAAATACCTGAAGGAAAAGGGCTGGGTATATCTGGAAGAGGGCGAGTCCGGCGACCCATCAACTAATGCCTGGGTGCAGAGTGGTGATATTGACAAGGAAGGCCACGTCAAAGGTCTGAAGCTGGCGGCTCGCATCGATACGCTGCTGGAAGAAATTGTTGAGCGTGTGGATGAACTGTTGGCGGCCGGATGGCGGAAGATCCGTATCGTGACCGATCATGGTTGGGTGCTGACACCCGCTACCATGTATAAGGTGGATCTGACCAAGCACCTGACCGATACCCGCTGGGGCCGTTGCGCCGTGATCAAGGATACGGTGGATACCGGCTATCTGCAGCTGGGTTGGTACTGGAACGGTAATGTCAGTATCGCTATGGCGCCGGGGATCAGCAGTTTTAAGGCTGGGCAGCATTATGACCATGGCGGCTTGAGCTTGCAGGAGTGTCTGACCCCCGTCATCGAGCTCAGTAGTAACCAGCAAGTTCAGCCCGTTCCAAGTGTGAGTGCAACATTGTCAGACCTGCGTTGGTTGGGGTTGACCTGTAAGGTGCAGGCCGAAACTGATGCTGAGGGTGTGGTCGCAGTTCTGAGAACCCATGCAGCGGATGCCGATTCCGAGATCTGTAAGCGTAAACCCCTCAAGGGCGGTAAATGCAGCCTGATGGTGGACGATGACTTTGAAGGCATGACAGCGGTACTGGTACTACTGGATGACGGCGGCAACGTACTGGCGAAAAAACCGACCCTGGTCGGTGATGAATAAGGTTAGGAGAGAGATACGTGGAACTGGATGCTCTGGACAACAAAGCCGCTGAGTTTTTTGAAGGCTACATCGTGCGTAAGGACCTGGTACGTACCTTTGCCCGCCAGTTTCCGGTGCCGACCTATGTGGTCGAGTTCATGTTGGGACGCTACTGTGCCTCGACAGACCCTGACGAGATCGAGGAAGGCCTGGAGATTGTTCAGCGCCAGTTGGCATCCCGCACTGTGCGTGCCGGCGAGGAAGAGCTGTTCAAGGCCCGGGCTTACAAGAAGGGGGCTGCCAAGTTGATCGATATCGTCAGTGTCCGTTTCGTTGAAAAGGAGGGCGGTTACCTTGCATCCTTGCCCAGCCTGAACCTCAACCGAGTCCGTATTGCTGACAAAATCGTCGATGACAATGAACGCTTGCTGACAGGTGGTTTTTACGCCGAAGTGACGCTGGAGTACGACTCTGTCATTGCCGAAGAGAAAGGCAATGCCTTCGGTATCGCCGAGCTGCGCCCAATCCAGATGTCCAAGCGTAATGTGTTGGACGTGATGGCAGAAGCCCGTCACCACTTTGATAGCCATCAATGGCGGGATTTCCTGATCCGCTCCATCGGTCTCGAGTCCGAGGCGCTGTCTGACCGTGCCAAAGACTCCATCCTGCTGCGTATGGTGCCCTTTGTGGAGCGCAACTATAACCTGGTTGAACTTGGCCCCCGCGGCACCGGCAAGAGTCACCTGTTCCAGCAGGTGTCGCCCTATGCGCATCTGATCTCCGGCGGCAAGGCGACCATCGCCAAGATGTTCGTCAACAACGCCTCTGGCCAGCGCGGTCTGGTATGCCAGTACGATGTGGTCTGCTTCGATGAAGTCAGTGGCATCTCGTTCGATACCAAGGAAGGGATCAACATCATGAAGGGCTACATGGAATCCGGCGAGTTCAGCCGTGGCAAGGAGAGCATCCGTGCCGATGGCTCCATGGTGTTTGTGGGTAACTTCGATGTGGATGTGGAGCATCAACAGCGAGTAGGCCATCTGTTCGGTCCATTGCCACAGGAGATGCGCGATGACACCGCCTGGATGGATCGTATCCACTGCTATCTGCCCGGTTGGGATGTACCCAAGATGAGCAAGGAGCTGACCACGGATCACTTTGGTCTGGTCAGTGATTTCTTCTCCGAGTGTATGAGCCGTCTGCGTTTTCAAAGCCGTGTGGCGGCCATGCAAAACCGAGTACATTTAGGCGGAGCGTTGAGTGGACGTGATACCAATGCGGTAAATAAAACGGTATCGGGTCTGCTCAAATTAATGTACCCCGACGCTGATATGCCAGTATCTGATGAGGATTTGGAGTGGGCAACACGTTTGGCGCTGGAAGTTCGTCGCCGAGTAAAAGAGCAGCAGAAGCGAGTGGGCGCTGCCGAGTTTCGTAATACTCATTTCAGTTATTTTATCGGTGACGATGGCATTGAAAAGTTTGTTGCCACACCTGAGTTGCGCGCCGATAACGAAATTGGTGATGATCCGCTTGAACCGGGTCAAATATGGACAATCAGCGAAGGTGGCACAGATTTTGATGACAACGCTGGGCTTTATCGTATCGAAGTGAACGAAGGCCCAGGCTCCGGTGTGAAGATTCTGAATAATCCGGCACCGGCAGCATTTAAAGAATCCATGCGATATGCTGAGCAAAATCTTTATGCACGTGCGCAGCAGTTAATTGGTGATCGAGATCCACGATCACATGAGTTTACCGTTCAGCTCCGAGCCTTTGATGCAGCTAAAAAAGGTTCCAAACTGGGTGTCGCAGCATTAATTTCCATGTGCAGCAGTATGTTGAAGAAATCCGTGAAAGGCGGCCTTATTGTGGTCGGTGAGATTAATCTGGGTGGCTCAATTGAACCGATTAGTAATGCCGTGAATATTGCAGAACTAGCAGTGGAAAAAGGCGCTAGTACCCTGTTGATGCCAGTGACAGCCAGACGACAGCTATATGACCTTTCAGATGATATGGCCACTAAAATCGACATACAGTTTTATCAGGATGCTAGGGATGCGCTGCTTAAGGCGCTGACCGAGTGATTAATCTAGTTTGAATAACATTACCATGATTAAGAGTGCTTTTGAGTGGTGTTGATGAAATAAAAGTTCTATACACACATAACTCTGATGTTGGAGATGTTATGTGTGTATAGAATACTATTTATCTACTGCTGCCAAGAACTCTCACATTGAAAGGTCGCTTGATTGAAAATTTTTAGAAGGCGAGACTTGCAACGGTTGTGCGACACTGATATTTTCCGATTACTCATCGCCCACGGTATGCACCGTGAGCAGCAGGGGACGCTGAACTGCTTAAATACCCAGCAATCAAATCCATTTCCGAAATCCCTCTGTTTCGGTGTGTCCGGAGATAAGTCCGTCTGCACTGAACCAAATTTATAAGCCTAGCCAGTACGATAGCTGTTTTGCACAGTATTGCACGGCAGTATCCCTGACAACGGGCCGAAATTCCTCTGGGCTCCCACCCAAAATGTACAAAACCGAATCGCTTCACTTCTCCAATTTGCCCAGTCGCTTTGTGGCTGGCGCGCCAGCTTTTCGCTGTGCGCGATTGGGAAAATTGCAGTACCTGGCGTGAAAACATCACCCTGAACAACCCATCCCAACGGCTGCCACCACCTTTTTTTTCAGTAGCCCTTGGAAATGAGATGAGTTGTGTTGATGGGCTGTAAGCCATGTATTGCGTGCACTCCAGAAAAACAGTCGAGACTAAACCCGGACTAAACTGCGGTTTTGCCTGCTACCAGGCGGGTATGTCTGAGGTGTCGTCTCAGAATTTTGGCCTTCTTACTGGTGTCTGCTGGCGTAGCAGCACCAGCCTCACCCCGCATGTGTATGGGGGATCATTCGATATACACATTTTGATGAGGAGTAAATGTCGTGTGTGATTCGACGCGTTGCCGCTGCCCTGTTGATGAATGGGGCTCCCACTTACTGGTCTATGACGGGGGACGGCAACAGTGCGCGGGTGTTTTGGCCGTCCCCCAGGTTTGGACCAGACACTGGGCGCACAAATCACAATTTTTCATCATTTTTTGGAGTTGGTTATATGGCTAGGAACAACAAGCGTAAACGTTGCCAGAAGGTCAATTTTGGCCTTGGCAGAACCATCATGTTCGCAGTGGCTGTAGTGTTGAACCTGTATTACGGTAGCGGGCATTACAAAACCAGGGCAACTCATGTAAGCCGCTTCAGAAAGTTTGCCAATTTTCTGGAGCAGTATGGCATCCAGGATGTACGTCAAGTCGGGGAAGAGCATGCTCAGGCTTATGCAAATCACCTCGTAAGTCTGCTTGATGCTGGCAGTATCAGTTTGGACTACGCAAAGAATTTGGTCAGCACGTTCAATGTGGTGATGAAGGCATTCCGCCGCGATAAGACTATAAAAATCAACGCGTCTGATTATTTTTCGTCGCGTTCATATGTCCGAAAAATGATCCCGGATGTGAATGATGCATCAATTCAGGAAGCAATTGAGATCATGGAGATGAGAGGGGAAAAGAGAGCTGTCGCGCTGTTGAAGATTATTCGTTTCTTCGGCCTGCGTCTACGTGAAGGAATTTTGGCTGACCTTGATCGTTGGTGGAATGAATACCAGAAAACAGGTTATGTGAATGTTATTGACGGGACAAAGGGTGGCAGGAAATCACCTGATCGACAGATCCGAGTGACTGAACAAGGAAAAGAGGCGTTGGAATATGCGATGTCAGTAAGACCAAAAGGTTCAAAAAACCTGTTGGCTTACAGTGAAACCTTTATTGGTTTTGTGAATACCGTTGTAAAACGTATGCGTAGACTTTTGAAAGAATACGGAATTGTAAATATTCGTGAGGTGAGGACCTATTTTATGATTGAGTTGTTTGAAGCAGTGACTGGACTAAAAGCCCCTGTTCGTGATGAGTCAACGCTTGAAAATGAAGCGTTGCTTCGGAAGGGGTATGAGGCTGTAGCACGAGCAGCGGGTCACAACCGAATTGGTGTTGCAAGAGCATATGTTGGATAAAGAGGTGATATATGGTTATCAAAAAACTTAAAAATAATATCAAAGGTGTGGAAGTTACTAAAACGATTGAAGGGGTGAAAAAGAAGGTTAAAGCTGAGGGAATTACTATTCAAAAGCATGAGAGCCGTATGCAGCGCATTCTGGATGCGATTGAAGCGCGCTATCCTGAAGTTCGGTATGAATGGCAACTGAAGTGTAAACACTTTATCTGGGTTAAAAATGTGTTCCTAGAGGGCTATGCGGAGTCAACAAAGAGCGACTACATCCGAACCATGAGGCTAATGATCTTGGCTCTCGGAAAGGCTGGCTGGTTGAACATTCTGGGCATTGCCAAGACTGAATCCCAAGGTGGTCGACCCTCTGCATTTGCAGTGCGTAAGTCCAAGCGAATGTACTAATAGCGTACATATCGACACTTTGAGCCACTCAAATATTTCCATGGAAGGCTGCCTCGCTAACGAGAATTGCACATAAGAATCATTTGCGATTGAGAATAGAGGGCCCGTTCAAAGAGGTTAGGCAGTCAACTCGTCATATCATTCAAGAGCCGTGCAGCGTCACGCCATCTGTAGATTAATTGAAAGTCACGCGGTAGCGTACTCAGAGCATGGCTCCCTCGTTCTTCAAAAAGCTAAACAGAGTAGTGGCAACATAATCACCCGCTTGGGTCTCCATTTGCACGTACGTACGGTATACGGAGTGATGCCCAAGGTTAAGCATGTGCTAAGTGGTGGGCCGCTTGGTGGGCCGCTGGACATTTTTCGACGAGTTAGGGGCTTTCTCAGAGGATGCGTGTTACGTAACTCATTGAAATAAATGGCGCCCCAGGCAGGACTCTAACCTGCGACCTGCCCCTTAGGAGGGGGCTGCTCTATACAACTGAGCTACTGAGGCATTTCAAGGCTGTGGATTCTACCGCCAGCAGTCCAAATTTTCTAGGCTTTACCCAGCCTGCGTTGACCTTCGTAGCGACCCTTGTCACCTTTCTGGTCATAAATGGAGTTGCCTTGGGCATGCCCCTGCAGTAATGCCAGCAGTTGGTCAGTATTTTGTTTACTGCGTACCAACGTCTGCTCGTTGCGCTGATTCAGCACGCGTACCTGTTCCAGTGACTGTTCCAGGCGCTGCCATGCCTGCTCCAGCAATGCGCTGGCTGGCGCGGGCAGGGTACGGATGAAGACAATGACAGCATCGCGGTTGGTTTCAACCTGAAGCTTTGTCAGCAGATCATTGCGCTCACGAATGTTGCGATCAAGTCCCAGCAGGCATTCCTGTTTCTGCTGGTTGCTTTGTTTGAGCTGTTCAAGATCGCGTGTCTCAAGCGCAGTGAGTTCTGTGTCGAGCAGTGTCTGCAGCTGTGACAATAGTGCAGTGCCTTGGTCGATCAGGGCGCCAAGCTGGATACTGATGTCCTTGACGGGCTGGTCAGTCATCAGTTATCAGCCGAGTAAACTGTCAAGCTGCAGCATACGGTCGGCGATACGCTCATTATCGATCTTGTAGGAGCCATCTTCGATGGCTGCCTTGATCTGAGCGACACGGTCGCTGTCCACATCTGCGTTTCCGCTGTTTTCGCCCACAGAGCGCTGCAGCGCTTGCGCTGTATCACTGATACGTACAGTGTCGTCGCTCCGAGCAGGTGTATTGTCGGCAGGCTTGTTTCCGGTGTTGTTGCCGGTGGCCTGGGTCTGCTGCTCACTGACTTTACCTCGGTTGCCTGCCGACTGGGCGGGAGACAGGCCGGGAAAATCGATAGCCATTTTAAATTACCTCGCAATCAGTTCTATGCAAGGGTATCGGTCGCCCTGAGTAAAACTTTAAGGTTTTTTACATTAGTGAACTAATCGGCAGTATAGCGGAACAGGCCAGTGGCTGCTAACCGGTGATCATGGAACGCGAACCACGCCACCACCATCCACGCGTGCACGGATTTGTCGCTCTGAGCGATTGTTGATGACATCAATTATGTCGCCAATACGTCCGTCTTCGAGAGCAGTCCCTTCGGTACGGATGACAGCGCCGCCTCGGGATGCCTCGATTATCACCGGATCACCTCGGCTGACGGCGTTTGCCTGAGTCAGCATGCGGGGGGTGATCGGAGTGTCGGCGCTGATACTGATGCGGGCCTGACTTCCGACGACATCCTGCTGACGGTAAAAATAATCACCTGACAAACTGGCAATATCGCGCTCCCGCAGCTGCAATTTTCCGGCGCTTATACGGCTGCCTTTGACGATTGGCGTTGCAGCGACCACAATCGCTTTATACTGCTTCACTCGGCCGGTGACAAAAAGGCTCCAGCGTGGTGTGCTGCAACTGGCTTTTGCGGTGATGCGCTCACCACTGTGGAAGGGCAGTGTTACATGAACGGGAGCTTCACAGGGTGCGAGTTGCAGGTGCTGATTGACTGGGTTCAGGCTGACCTCGACCCGGCTGTCTGGTACTTTAGACAGCAAGTGTTGTTTAATGGCTTCAGTCACCTGCAAGTTGATCCGCGCTGCGGTATCATCGGCAGAAGCCGAAAAAGGCAGCATCAGGATGCAGACTATGGCAAAAACAGTGGCAACTGGTGTTAAATTGATATTATTCACGCGGGTGTCCTGGCTTTCGAAGCCGGGCGAAACTCATTGTTAGCGACCTCGGGGTTGGTTAAATCATGTCAGGGATCCTGGATACTGTAAACCTGCGCACGCAGATGGTCGGTCAGAACCGTCTTGAACTGTTGCTTTTCGGGCTGGAAACCAATCAGCGCTACGGCATTAACGTATTCAAGGTACGTGAGGTGCTGCAGTGTCCGGATCTGACTGAAGTGCCACGCCAGACCAGTGCAATCAAGGGGATGGCGCATATCCGCGGTGAAACCATACCGGTGCTTGATCTGTCCGAAGCGATTGGCCGCAGGCCGATTCCGGAAGAGGATCTGCCCAAAACCTTTCTGATCGTGGCTGAATACAATCGTCGTACGCTGGCCTTTATGGTGCGCAAGGTTGACCGTATCCTGAATACTCAGTGGGACCAGATCATGGCCCCACCGAAAGAGATCGGTAACGAGAACTACCTGACGGCTGTTTTCGAGTACGAAGGCAAGCTGGTTGAGATTCTGGATGTAGAACAGATCCTCGCGGACCTGTACCCGATGTCCACTGATGTCAGCGATGAAGTAGCGACTCAGGATGATCGCGCTCGCGCGCGCCAGCGCCACGTTCTGATCGTCGATGACTCGGCCGTGGCGCGCAATCAGATGCAGCGCAGCCTGGAAGACCTTGGCGTGAAGGTTTCGATTGCCAACAATGGGCGTCAGGCGCTTGATCTGTTGAAAGGGTTGGTCGAAAAAGGGGTGGATGTTGAAAGCTTTTTCCTGCTGGTGATTTCTGATATCGAAATGCCTGAAATGGACGGCTACACCCTGACTTCCATGATCCGTGAAGATCAGCGTATGTCAAAATTGCATGTGGTGCTGCACACTTCACTGAGCGGCGGCTTCAACGTGTCAATGGTGAAGAAGGTAGGGGCCGACGGTTTCCTGGCCAAATTCAACCCGAACGATCTGGCCGGAGTGGTAGTCAACCGTATCCGTCAGGTCGAACAAGGCTGACGGGGAGCGTTTCCGGGTGAGCAGCAGCTTTAGTATTACACCAGCGGAATTCCGTGAATTCAGCAGCTTTCTTGAAAAAAGCTGCGGCATTCTGCTGGCTGAGCACAAGCAGTACCTGGTCCAAAGCCGCTTGGGCAAGATCATGCAGCAGCAGGGGTGTTCAAGCCTCAGCGAGCTGGTGGCACGTCTTGGCAGAGCGGGTGGCAACAGCCTGAAAGAGCAGGTAATTGACGCCATGACCACCAACGAAACCCTCTGGTTTCGTGATATTCATCCCTACGAAATATTGCGTAATAAGCTTCTGCCTGAGCTGCATGAGAAAAGTCGCTTTCAGAAGCTGCGAATCTGGTCTGCGGCCTGCTCCACCGGGCAGGAGCCGTACTCCATCAGTATGGTGATTGACGAGTTCAAACAGAGTCATGCCGGGGCTTTTTCGTCTGGCGAAGAGATACTGGCGACTGATATTTCCACCACAGTGCTGGATCAGGCGCGACGGGGTGAATATGAAATGCTGGCGCTGGGGCGCGGTCTGTCTCAGGAACGGCTGCACCGTTATTTCGAGTCATCACCATCCGGCAGCTGGGTCATCAAGTCCCATATCAAGAGCCGTGTGCGCTTCCAAAGCCTCAACCTGCTTGGGCCTTACAGCTCCTTGGGGCAGTTTGATCTTATCTTCTGTCGCAATGTGCTGATCTACTTTTCATCCGACGTAAAGCTCGAAATCCTGCGCAAGATGCACAAGCAGTTGCGCCCCGGCGGTTACCTGCTGCTTGGCGCTTCCGAGTCCCTCTCCGGTCTGCCTGACCTGTACAAGATGATTCACTGCCGTCCCGGCATTATCTATCAGGCGATCTGAATCTGAGCGGCGACCTGCCGCTCTTTGCCGCCCTGTTACATGAAGAGCGGTACAGCCTTGCCGCTTGCCGCTGTAGATTGCCTCTGAAAACAGCGTCTGACCTTTCTGAACCCTTTTATAATAGGCTTTCCCCTCTGCTGGCACGCTGCTTGCTTAACTACAGGCAAAGCAACCTGTAACGGATAAGCGGCAATGGCGATCAGCTTCGATTCAGCACTGGGAATTCATGAAAACGCCCTGATACTCAGAGCGCGACGGGCTGAAGTGCTGGCCAACAACATTGCCAATGCGGATACGCCCAACTACAAGGCGCGTGATCTGGATTTTAGTGCCGTGCTCGAAGGTGAAACCGCTGGTGCCAATCTGTCGTTGAAGAAGACTGCATCCGGTCATCAGTCCGAGTTTTTGTCACCTGATGCCGCAGCCGACCTCATGTTCCGTATTCCGAACCAGCCGGCAGTCGATGGCAACACTGTAGAGACCCAGGAAGAGATGGCTCGCTACACCGACAATGCGCTCCGTTATCAAGCGTCCTTTCAGTTTCTGAATAGCAAGTTCCAGGGGCTGACACGTGCAATCAAGGGTGAATAAACATGTCGTTGAGTAACGTTTTCAACATCGCGGGCTCCGCCATGAGTGCTCAGACCATACGGCTGAACACCACGGCCAGCAACATGGCCAACGCGGAAAGCATCAGTTCCAGCGAAGCGGAAACCTACCGCGCCCGCAAGCCGGTGTTTGCACTCAAGGAAGCTCAGGCCGAACATCTGCCTGATCACCTGCAGACATTGGTACCGGGCCAAGGTGTTGATGTGAAGGGGATCATTGAAAGCGATTCGCCTCTGCGCATGGCGTACGAGCCGAATCACCCGATGGCTGATGAAAACGGCTATATCTGGTACCCGAATGTAAATGTGGTGGAAGAGATGGCTGACATGATTTCGGCCTCGCGCTCTTTCCAGATCAACGCCGATATTATGAATACGGCCAAACAGATGCTGCAGCGTACCCTGACGCTGGGGCAATAAGGTCAGTAAGAGGATAACGCCATGAGCAATGTAAACGGCGTCGGTAACAACAATATCTACGATCAGATCAACCAGAAGAACCAGAGTCAGTCCACAGCACTGGATAGCCAGTCTGAAGACAGCCAGATGTTCATGAAGCTGCTGATCGCCCAGTTGCAGAACCAGGACCCGACTAGCCCGGCCGAGACTTCCGAGTTCATGCAGCAGATCTCGACCCTGAGTAACGTGGAGAGTATCCAGAACCTCAGCAAGTCGATCGAAAACATGAGCAGCTCCCTGCTCAGCAGTCAGGCGGCGTTGCAGGCATCGTCCATGGTAGGGCAGCGCGCCTACGTGAACACGAATATCGCCCAGCTACAGCAGGAAGAGGGCTTTGTGGATGGTCTGGTCAGCCTTGAAACCAGTGCCAGCGATGTCCGCATCTCCATCTACGACGCCGGCGGCAATATGATCGACCGCGTCAGTATGGGGGCCCAGCCTGCAGGCGATCACAACTTTGCCTGGCAGGCCGGTGAAGGCGTACCGCCCGGCAACTACCGCATCGTAGCCGAAGCGCCTATCGGGGCCGAAGGCAATTATGAGGAAGTGGCCACCTACATGGGCTTTAATATCAACAGCGTCACTCTGGGTCAGAACGGGATCGGCATGAAGGTGAATACCGCCATCGGCTCCGTTGATATGAGTGAAGTGAAACAGCTCGGCTAACCCGGCATCCAGAGAGGAGAATTATCATGGCAGGTTTCAGTACCGCTGTAACAGGTCTTAAGGCATCCACCACCATGCTGGATGTGGCCGGTAACAACATCGCCAACGCCAGTACCGTCGGCTTCAAGTCCTCACGTACCGAGTTTGGTGACATCTACGCCACCGCCGTTGTGGGTGCGGGTTCATCCAATACCCCCGGCTCCGGTGTGACCGTGACCGATATCGCGCAGGACTTCAGCGCCGGTACCATCGAGTTCACCAACAATAACCTCGATTTGGCAGTGAATGGCTCGGGCTTCTTCCAGCTTAACGATGGTCAGGGTGGTGTTACCTATACCCGCGCCGGCGCCTTCGAGCTGGATAAAGAAGGTTTTATCGTCTCCAAAAACGGCAAATACCTGCAGGGCTATGGCTTGGATGAGCAGGGTAACCGTTTGCCGATCGGCAATATGGCGGTAATGGAAAAGGAAAGCCCGCCCAAGGCCACCGAGAGCATTCGACTGTCCTTCAATATCGATGCGCGCGAGGACTCAAGTACTCTGCTGCCAACTTACAACAAGGATGAGCCTGGTTCCTTTACCTGGACCACCACGGATCGTACTTTTGACAGCCTGGGTAATGAACATACCATCAAGTACAACTTTGCCGAGCAGCGTCCGGTGCGTCAGGTTTCAGTATATGAGGTTGATGGCGGTCCATACACCATATCAGGTGTGACAGTTGCGGCGGGTGATTTTACAGGAGGAGTGCTTGATCCTGCCTCTACTGCATACACTCAGCTGTCACAGGCTGACAAGCGTATTGATCTGAGTACATTGGCGCTAAATGGAACCACGCTGAGCTTTGAGCTTAATGCTTGGGCAACGGATTCCGGTGATCTTGTTGTTGCAGATGGTACTGGCCCGTTGGCTCAGACTAATACTGAAACTGAAGACCGCTACCGTGATGCAAACGAAGTCCGTGTTTACACCTTTGATGCAACAGCTGCCGAAGGTACTGTAGTAATTGCGGGTCAAGAGATTCAGGTGGCTGCGGCAGATGCGAATGCCACTAACTTATCGGGTCTGATTGCAACTAACGAAGCTCGTATCCTTGAACGTAACCCGGCGATCGAATCTGTCACTGCCATTGTCAATCCAGCAAACGGCAATGAAGTATTACTATCGATCCGTTACAAGGCTGAAGAGGGCAACATACCGAATAACCCGACAGACCCCTATCCTGTTGTGGTGTCACAAGGTGGTACTGCCACCACTTTAACAGCGGATCCTGCAGCTAGCCAAGAAGGTGATAATTCCTTCATGGGCTACTACCGCATGTATGCCTATCTCAACAATGAAGAGATGTTGGATATCGGCAAGAAGCAGGACCCGGGTGAAGGTACGCTGACCGAGCCGGGTCCGATTATGATCCGGTTTAACCCGACCAACGGTCTGCTGCGCGAGATTAACGGTGAAGCCTTTACCGCCAGCGCTCAGGTGCCTGCCATCACCATCAAGGGGGCTGACCCGGCCAACGATCTGACCGAGATCCGCCTGGATCTGACCGGTGCTACCCAGTTTGCTTCGTCCTCCATTGTGAAGGCTTCGCAGCAGGATGGTTATACCAAGGGCGACCTGATTGGTGTTAACTTTGTCGGCAGTGGCGAGATGATCGCCTCCTTCAGTAACGGTCAGAATCAGGCGTTGGGTGTGGTAGCGCTGGCAACCTTCGAGAATCAGGCCGGCCTGCAACCCAGCGGTGATACCGAGTGGATTGCGACTCTGGATTCAGGCGACGCGATTGTCAACCCGCCCGGTACCGGTCTCAACGGTACCCTGCGTTCGGCCGCGCTGGAATCATCCAACGTAGATCTGGCGGAAGAGCTTGTGAAACTGATCGAAGGTCAGCGTAACTTCCAGGCCAACTCCAAGACACTGGAGACCATGAACGCGATCACGCAGAACATTCTGCAGATCTGATTCAGCGTTTACCCCTTCAAGCCGGGCTTTATGCCCGGCTTTTTCGTTTATGGCACGTAGTTTGCTTCATACAGGGTAAAGCTGTCTGAAACGGCAAAGGTTTACCGGAGCAAACGATGGATAAAGTGCTGTATGTCGCTATGACCGGCGCGCGTGAAAACATGTACGCGCAGCAGGCTCACGCCAACAACCTGGCCAACGCCACTACTACCGGCTTCAAGAGCGATTTCGAGCAGGCCCGCGCCATGCGGGTGCTGGGCGACGGTTATGAATCACGCGTGTACGCCATGAGCGAGCGCCCCGGTACGGATATGGACAGCGGCACCCTGATGCAGACCGGTCGCGATCTGGATGTGGCCATTGCCGGTGACGGCTGGCTTGCCATTCAGGGGCCGGACGGCAACGAGGTGTACACCCGCAACGGCTCACTGCAGATCAATGCCGCCGATCAGCTGGTCACAGGCAGCGGTTTGCCGGTGCTGGGTGCCGGGGGCGCGCCAATCGTGATTCCGCCTGCCGAGAGCATCACCATCGGCAACGACGGCACCATCACCATTCGTCCCATTGGTGAAAATGCGGTTGAAATTGCGCTGGTGGATCAGCTCAAGCTGGTGCAGCCCGAGAACGGCCAGCTGTTCAAGGGGCGTGACGGCTTCATGCACACCGACAACGATGTGCCGCTGGCGCCCAACCCCAACGTACAGCTGCGTGCCGGTTATCTTGAAGCCAGCAACGTGAATGCCGTTTCGGAACTGACCGCCATGATTACGCTGCAGCGTCAGTTCGAGATGCAGGTGAAAATGATGAAAACAGCAGAAGAGATGTCCTCGGCGGCATCTGAAATTCTGTCTCTGAGCTGATAACACAGGAGTCTGACCCATGCACGGTGCATTGCATGTCGCTAAAACCGGTCTGAGTGCCCAGGATACTCAGCTCAAGGTAATCTCCAACAACCTGGCCAACGTCAGTACCGTTGGCTTCAAAAAAGACCGGCTGGAATTTGAAGATCTGCTGTATCAGATCCGCCGTCAGCCCGGTGCGGCCACCGGTGAAGACTCCATGCTGCCGTCGGGTCTACAGCTGGGCAGCGGTGTGCGCACCGTGGCTACCCAGAAGATGTTCCATACCGGCGATATGCAGATCACCGACCAGCCGTTCGATGTGGCGATCAACGGTCGCGGATTCCTGCAGGTCACCATGCCCAACGGTGATATCGGCTACACCCGTAACGGCGAGCTGCATCTGGACGGCGAAAACCGGCTGGTCACCTCCGAGGGCTATCTGATTGAACCGGCGATTACTCTGCCGGAGCAGGTGACCAACTTCTCGGTGGGCGGCAACGGCGAAGTCAGTGTCACGGTCGCCGGTGATCCCAACCCGGTTGAACTGGGGCAGCTCGAACTGGCGGATTTTGTAAACCCGCAGGGCCTGCAGGCGATCGGTCAGAACCTGTTTATCGAAACCGCAGCCAGCGGCGCGCCGATCATCGGCATTGCCGGTGAAGAGGGGCGCGGCATTATCAAGCAGGGGATGCTTGAAGGCTCGAATGTGAATGCGGTGGAGGAGCTGGTGGATATGATCACGACCCAGCGCGCCTACGAGATGAACTCCAAGGTGATCTCGACCGCCGATGAAATGCTGTCTTACGTCAGCCAGCAGCTCTGATAACCGGTTAAATTGAGGAATGATGATGTCTAACCTGTTGCGACTGTTGCCACTGGCAGGCCTGATCCTGCTGACCGGCTGTGTCAACAAAGCCCCCAAGCCGGATAATCCCTATTATGCCCCGGTCCAGACGGCACAGATGCAACAACCCAAACCGGTGAATGGTTCTATCTATCAGGTGGGCACCGGAATGGATCTGTACAGCGACGGGCGTGCGCATCGAGTGGGTGACATTATTACGGTGGTCCTGACGGAGCGCACTCAGTCTTCTAAAAGCTCATCAACTGATACCGACAAAAGCACCAATATCGGCATTGGTGTACCCAACGTGTTGGGTCAGGATCTGACCCTGTTTGGCAACCCTCTCAGTGCCTCCATGAACAGCAACAGCGGCTTTGCAGGCGAGGGCAGCTCTGATATGAGCAACAGCCTGAATGGCAATATTACCGTTACCGTGCATCAGGTGCTTCCCAATGGGGCCATGCTGGTCCGCGGTGAAAAGTGGCTGACGCTGAACCAAGGGGATGAGTATATCCGCGTGAGTGGATTGGTGCGTCCGCAGGATATCGGGCCGGACAACAGTGTCGAATCGACCCGTCTGGCTGATGCTCGCATCACCTACAGCGGCACCGGTGCCACTCATGACGCAAACGTTATGGGTTGGTTGGCACGCTTCTTTATCAGTCCGTTGTGGCCGTTTTAAGAGCTTCTGAGGAGAACACCATGAATAAAATGTTTCGACTTGGATTGCTGTTACTGTCTCTGCCGGCCCTGCTGGCTGCTCCGGTGCAGGCTGAACGGCTGAAGGATATCACCAGCGTAGCGGGTGTGCGTACCAACCAGCTGGTGGGCTATGGTCTGGTAGTGGGGCTTGACGGCACTGGTGACAAAACCAGTTTTACCTCACAGACATTCCGTAACATGCTGAACAATTTCGGCGTGGCGATTCCACCCAATGTTGACCCGAAATCAAAGAATATTGCAGCAGTGGCGATCCATGCGGACTTGCCTCCTTTTGCCAAACCGGGTCAGCCGATTGATGTCACCGTATCCACCATTGGTGATGCCAAAAGCCTGCGTGGCGGCAGCCTGTTGATGGCGCCGCTCAAGGGTGCCGACGGCAATGTCTATGCCATCGCACAGGGCAATCTGGTGGTGTCCGGTTTCGGTGTTCAGGGCAGTGACGGCTCGCGCCTGTCTCTGAACGTGCCCAGTGTCGGGCGGATTCCCAACGGTGCGACTGTTGAGCGCACAGTGCCCAATGCGTTTGCCCAGGGTGACAGCTTGATGTTTAACCTCAACCATCCGGATTTTACCACCGCTCGTCGAGTGGCCGAGCAGATCAACAACCTGCTGGGGCCTGATATGGCACAGGCACTCGATGCAGCCTCTATTCGTGTGAGAGCTCCGCGCGATCCGTCACAGCGGGTCTCGTTCCTTTCTGTGCTGGAAAACCTCGAAGTCCAGCCCGGTGAAGAAACAGCCAGGGTCATCATCAACTCCCGTACCGGCACCATCATCATCGGTCAGAACGTGCGCGTATCGCCGGTGGCCATCACGCATGGTGGCCTGACCGTTGCCATTACCGAAAATCTGGATGTTGCTCAGCCCAATGTACTTGGCGGTGGCAATACCGTGGTGACACCACGTACCGAGATTGAGATTGAAGAAGGCTCGGGCCGCATGTTCGAGTTTGCGCCGGGTGCAACCCTGAGCGACATCGTTGAAGCGGTCAATCAGGTTGGGGCCGCGCCTGGTGATTTGATGGCGATCCTTGAAGCACTCAAGCAGTCCGGTGCGCTCAAGGCTGAACTGGTGGTGATCTGATATGGCGATCGACAGCGGCAGGCTTACACCTTCACAAGCGGCGCTTTTCACTGACCTGAACCAGCTGCAAAAGCTGAAGACCCAGGCCGGGAACGACCAACAGGCTGCTCTCAAAGGTGTCGCGCAGGAGTTTGAGCAGCTGTTCATGAATATGATGCTCAAAAGCATGCGCCAGGCCAGTGACGTGTTGGCGTCAGACAGCCCGTTCAACTCCGGTGACGTAAAGTTTTATCAGGAGATGTTTGACCAGCAGCTGACGCTGGATCTGTCGAAAAAGGACAGCATCGGACTGGCTGATATCATCGTCAAACAGCTGAGTCAGCAACACGCGCCTGTTGTGGCACCGGGGCAAGATGAAGAAAAAGCTGACCAACAGTCGATGACTGAACAGATGCTGTCACGCGCCTTTGGTGGCGGGCCGCTGCCGCAAACACCGGCTGGAAACTACCGTGCACCATCAGCCAGTGAGTCTGAGCAGGAAGGCAACAGCGATATGGTTCAACCTGTAACCCAGGAACTGACCGATCAGGACAAGGCCGGCTCCGAAACCTCAGCTGTGAAAGAAACCCTGCCGGCCCGATTTGAAACACCAGCCGAGTTCATTGAGAAATTGATGCCGCTGGCCGAGCAAGCGGGGAAAGAGTTGGGTGTAAACCCTAATGTGCTGCTGGCGCAGGCTGCGCTTGAAACCGGCTGGGGCAAGTTCATCACACGTGATGCAACAAGCGGTGAGAGCAGCCGTAACCTGTTCAATATCAAGGCACACCGCGGCTGGGAAGGTGATACCGCGCAGGTACAAACTCTGGAATACCGTGGCGGTGTACCCGAGAAGGAGCAGGCCCGCTTCCGTGCCTATGACAGCTATGCCGACAGCTTCACCGACTACGTTGATTTTTTGCGCAGCAACCCGCGTTATCAACAGGCTCTGGAGCAGGGTGCAGACCCGACCCGCTTTGTACGTGAACTGCACAACGCCGGTTATGCCACCGATCCTGAATATGCCAACAAGATAGAACGTATTTTCAGCGGTGACCTGCTGGCCGGTTTGGGTCGTGGTACTCAAGAAGGCTGAGTACAGGCCGATAAAGAATAGAGTTGATCTGCAATCATGCAGGTCATCGGAGGAACGATCATGAGTTACGGTTTGCTGAATCTGGGTACCCAGGCACTAAGGTCCAACCAGACCGCCCTGTCGGTTACCGGGCAAAACATCGCCAACGTCAACACCGAGGGCTACAGCCGTCAGCGCCCCGAATTCGGTTCGCGTGAAAATCTTGGTGGCGTTGAAGTCTACGATATCACTCGTATCGCTGATCAGTTTCTCAACAGTCAGATCTGGTCCGATACCGCGTCCTTCAACAACGCCGATATTTTCCGTACCTATGCCAACGAACTGGACAACCTGCTGGCTTCTGATGCCACTAGCCTGTCCACCGCGATGGATAAATACTTTGGTGCCCTGCAGACGGCGGTGGATGACCCGCTGAGCCTGCCCAACCGCGAACTGTTCGTGGCCGAAGCGGATGCACTGGTGCGCCGCATGAACGATCTGGACGCCAACCTGACGCGCCAGAACGAAAGCCTCAATGGCCGCCTTGAAAGCTCCGCTGCGCAGGTGAACGCCATCGCTAGCAACATCGCTGATCTGAACGACAAACTGCGCCTGGCCTCCGCCGGGGGCAAAGAGGTGAACGAACTGCTGGATCAGCGCGACCTGCAGCTGGATCAGCTGGCCAAATACATCAACTTCACCACCATCGAAAACAAAAACACCTCCGAAGTCAGCGTGTTTATCGGCAAGGGAGAGCCGTTGGTGATTGGCCGTGATGCCAACGAACTGGTCGCCCGTGTGGATGAAGCCGATGCCAGCCGCATGAACCTGTCCATGCGCATCGCCAACAAAATGCATGATGTCACCGACCAGATGAGCGGCGGCCAGATCGGCGGTTTGCTCAACTACCGTGAAAGCGTGCTCGACCGTGCCCGTGATCAGATCGGCATCATCACTCTGGCGTTTGCCGACAGCATGAACAAACAGCATCAGCTGGGTGCCGATCTGGACGGTGAGCTGGGTGGCCTGCTGTTCAGTGACATCAACAGCCCGGCTGCGATGCAGAACCGAGTGCTGAGCGATGGCCGCAACGTCACCAACGTCAACGCGACAGTCAGCATCGAAAACACTGACCAGCTCAAGGCCAGCGAATACAAACTGATATTTGGCGGCGACGGCGAAAGCTTTACTCTGATCCGCGAAAGCGACGGTAAACGCTGGGCGTCCGCTCAACTGGATGCCATGGGCAACTTGGACAAAAATGCTGCAAACACATCCATGACGCTGGAAATCGACGGTTTCAAGCTGGAGATGAACAGTAGTGGTGCCCCCTTCGCCGGCGGCGATCAGTATGTGATCCGCCCGGCGCGCACCGCCGCCTCGGATATCAGCATGGTACTGAAAGACCCGCGTGATCTGGCGCTGGCCTCGCCGCTGCGCATTGAAGCCGAAGCGGGCAATCAGGGAACCGGTGCTGCCACCGTGACCGCCACCGATCGCGCCGGCCTTGAAAGCGTGATCGACGGCAACAGCCTCAACCCGCCGATCCGGATCGAGTTCAGCGAAGATGCCGGCGGTCAGCTCACCTACCGGGTGTATGACGTATCCAACCCGACTGAGCCAAAAGAGATCGACCTGTTTGATCCCGATACAAACCCCGTTGTCACCCCGATAACAGCAAAGGAATATGTACCCGGCGAACCGCTGGATCTGCCGTCAAGCTTTGGCTACGAGGTGGTGGTCAAAAATACCCCCAAAGCGGGTGACAGCTTCAATGTGAACTTCAACAAGGATGGCGTATCCGACAACCGCAACGCCCTGGCCATGTCTGACCTGCAGTTTGCGAAAAAGGTGGATAACGCCTCCTATCAGGACCGTTACGGCCAGCTGATCGAAAAGGTCGGCAGCCAGACCGCCGTTGCCCAGATCAACGCCCAGGCCAGCAAGTCGGTACTGGACTCCAACCTGCAGGCACGTTCCAGCCTCAGCGGCGTCAACCTGGACGAAGAAGCCGCCAAGCTGATCCAGTTCCAGCAGGCGTATCAGGCATCGGCGCAGATGATCAAGGCGGCTCAGTCCATCTTCGATGCGCTGATAGCAGCGGTATAAACAGGAGCCATCACCATGCGTATCTCCACCGTGCAAATATTCACCAACAACGTGGATAACATCAGCAAAGCCAACAACGACCTGTTCCGCACCCAGCAACAGATCGCCACCGGCAAGCGCGTGCTGCAGCCCTCGGATGACCCGCTGGCCTCGGCCCAGATCATCAAGCTGAAAAAAGAAGTGGCACGTAACGACCAGTTTCAGGGCAACATCGATGTATCGCGCCGCCGCCTGGAACTGGAAGAGATCGCCCTTGATCAGCTCAACAACATCAACATCCGCCTGCGTGAAATCTCCATTCAGGCGGGCAGCACCGTGTTGTCAGCCGCCGACCGGCAAACCCTTGCCACCGAAGTGGAAGAGATGACCAAGCAGATGCTGGGTCTGATGAACACCAAAGACGTGCAGGGCGAATACCTGTTCTCCGGTTATCAGGGCGAGCAGAAAACCTACGAATACAATCAGGACAGCAAACGCTACCAGTTTATGGGCGATGATGGCCGCCGCATGATCCAGATCGGCCCCGACAACCGCATCGCCTCGACCGACTCCGGCCTTGAACTGTTTGAAAAGATCGAAGGCCCCGAACGCCCCGTTGTCACCAACAACCCGGATGGTGCGGTAACCCTGGTAGGGGTGGCTGACGCTGAGCTGTTCGAGGCTGAAGTGGACGCGGGCAAATTGCCGTATAGCTATAGTTTTGTAGAGAGTGCGCCGGGTGTTAACCAGCTGACAGTCACCAATGCACTGGGCGACCCGGTAGAGCCTGATGATGGCACACCCGCGCCGCTGACAGTAACAGCCGGTGACGAAGTCACCTACGGCGGCATGACCATCAAAATCGGCAACCTGCCGGATGCCCCGGCCGACACCTTCACCGCCAGCGTAGGCGCCCGCCCGGAGCGCACCAACCCGCTCAACGTCGCATTGGAGTTGAGCGAAGGACTGCGCAACCTGGATCTGAACGACCCGGATCAGAAAGACCAGTTCAAAACCCTGATCGCCGATACGCTGGACATGATCAAGCAGGCGGAAGAAAGCAACATTCAGGCACGTACATCGCTCGGCGCCCGCCTGAACGCGCTGGACCAGCAGGAATCGGTCAACACCGACTACCAGCTGTTCACCAAAGAAACCCTGTCATCATTTGAAGACCTGGACTACAGCGAAGCCGTCAGCCGCTTCGCACTCCAGCAAACCGTGCTGCAGGCCGCGTATCAAAGCTTCAACCAGATCCGCAACCTGAGCTTGTTTAACTACCTGTAAGGGCTGTCGCGGCACGCAGCCGTGCCTTCTAACGGGAATGTAGCTGATAATGTTAACTGATTTGCACCTCAACAACTTCACGGTATTCCCTGAAGCAAACCTGACATTTGCACAGGGCTTGAACATCATCGTGGGTGAAAACGGTACCGGGAAATCACACCTGCTGAAGCTGGCATATGCCGGAATTTCGGTGTGTGCCGAGCAAGGCAGGAAACCCAATGCAGGGGTGCCCACCAAGGCGGTATTACAGATCAAAGGGGCGGAGAAACTGGTCAACGTGTTTCGTCCCGAAGCATTGGGGCGCCTTGCACGCAGGCGTCAGGGGCATGCGCGTTGTGAAGTGGAATTGAAGTTTATCGAGTCAGCTTACGACTTCAAATACAGCTTTGCCACGAACAGCAAGTCGGAAATCAGCGTAGAAAAATTGCCCACCCAGTGGATCGAAACAGCACCGGCTTACCTCCCAACCCGTGAGCTCATGTCGATATACCCCAACTTTGTTTCGGTGTACGAAGGCCACTATCTGGAGTTTGAAGAAACCTGGCGTGATACCTGTGTACTGCTGGGGGCTTTGGCTCAAAAAGGTGCACGGGAAAAGCGTATCCGCAGCCTGCTGCAGCCATTGGAGCAGGCCATGGGCGGCAGTATCGAATTGGACAACAATGGTCGGTTCTACCTTAAAACATCTACGGGGCGCATGGAGATGCCCTTGGTCGCAGAAGGGCTGAGGAAGCTGGGCATGCTTTCCCGCTTGATAGCCACCGGGGCACTGCTGGATAAAGGCTGCTTATTCTGGGACGAACCGGAAGCCAACTTGAATCCTCGACTGATTCGTGAGGTTGCCAAATCGATAGTCGAATTAGCCGCTGCAGGTATACAGATCTTTATCGCAACCCACAGTCTGTTTCTGCTGCGCGAGCTGGACATGCTCCTGGATCAGAAACAGGCACCCGAAAGCCGCTTTTTTGGTTTGCAAATGACAGAGCAGGGAGTTGAAGTCACTCAAGGTAGCAGCATTGACGACATCGGTGATATCACTGTCTTGAACGAGGAGCTGCTGCAAACCGACCGTTTCCTGCAAGGAGAGTCCTGACCATGCAGTCACATGAGGTTGATGGAGTAACCTTTACCTTCTCGCACGGCTGGCAGGTCACGAAATTTGATGACTGGTCGTTTTATCGCAACCAATACAGCAGAATGCACGATGGAATAAAAGCATTGGATCTGTTGGCTCAGGATACAGCCAAATGCCTATGGTTGATTGAAGTAAAAGATTATCGGCGACACCCGCGCACCAAGCCTTCAGAGCTGGATCAAGAGGTTGCCGCCAAGATAGAGAACACGCTGGCTGCGCTGATGTCGGCACGTTGTAACGCCATCAGCGCGGAGGCAAAGCTCGCGCAGCAGCTCTTGGGCAGTAAACGCCTGCGGGTGGTGCTCCACCTTGAACAGCCAGCCAAGCATTCAAGGCTTCGGCCACGTGCAATCAATCTTGCCGATGTGCAACAAAAACTACGTCAGCGCCTGAAGCCAATAGACGCACACCCACTGGTGACGAAAAGCTTGGATATGCAAGGCGTACCTTGGGTAGTCGAATGACCGCAACCTGAGCTTGTTTAACTACCTATAAGGGCTGTCGCGGCAGCCAGCCGGTCAGCTAAAGCGATCATACGCTTTGCTGGCCTGCTGGCTGCGCTTGAGCTTGCCATATTCCTCGCCCAGCTCGTCACGCTTCTGCTCCAGCAGATCCGCAATGCTGTTCTCCAGCGCCCGCGCCTGTTCAATCAAGTCCCGGCAGCCTGCCAGCACATCGCGTGGGTAGGGCTGTTGGCTTTCCTGATCCAGCTCCGCCACCAGCTCGGTGCGCTGCTGCTGCAGCTCCTCCAGCGGCAGCAGTTCACCGGCTTCAATGCTGTCATGCATCGCCTGTGTGGTTTGCAGGAGCTGCAGGGAGAGTTCAAGGATTTTGTCCATTACAAACACCTCAAAAAAGACTAAGGTGCAGTCTGACGCGGCCGATACATCAATACAAGCGCAACAGGCCGGTGCTGAAAAAAACGTAAAGTTAGTACCGGTAGTGCCGATAAATGTAGTACCAGCGGATCAACCGCCAAGTTTACACAACGCTTTGCATACAGCCGGTCAGATGACCGCTACTTGAGGAGATACACTCATGGCTATGGTAATTAACTCAAACATCATGTCGCTGAACGCGCAGAACCAGCTGACCAAAAGTCAGAATGATCTGAACACCTCTATGGAGCGTCTGGCCAGCGGTAAGCGCATCAACTCGGCGGCGGACGATGCAGCAGGTCTGGCAATCGCCAACCGCATGACATCACAGATTCGTGGCTTGGATCAGGCGGTACGTAACGCCAACGACGGTCAGGCACTGATTCAGACTGCTGAAGGCGCTCTGGACGAAACCACCAACATTCTGCAGCGTATGCGTGAATTGTCCATCCAGTCTGCGAACGGTACCTACGATACCGGCAACCGTTCAACCCTGAACGCTGAGGTTATGCAGCTTCAGGACGAGCTGACCCGTATCGCGGAAACCACCAACTTCAACGGCCAGAAGCTGCTGGACGGCAGTCTTGGTGAGCTGGTGCTGCAGGTGGGTTCCGAAGCCAACCAGACCATCAGTGCTGAAATAGGTAAGTTGGATGCTAAAGGTCTGGGTGGTCAGGCTGCAGGCGATATAGTTGGTGCTGCCCTTGGTGGTGCTACCAATATGGCTGCGCTCACTGTTATAGATGGTACGGTCAATTCTATGTCCATAAATGGGCAAAGTGTTGGTAACTTGGCCTCTAATAATAGTTCTCTGACAACTATTTTGAATGAGATCAACAAGAATGTGTCGGGTGTAGAAGTTACTGCCTTCACCGAGCTGACAGGTGATGCGAAGGGCGATGGCATTATTAGAACAGGCGCAATTCAAATTCAGTCTATAGGCCCTGACACAGAAACAAATCAGATCCAGATCGTGAACACTGGTAGCCTTCAGGAAGTGGTTGATCAGATTAATGAAAAAGGTAATGGTCTAATTAAAGCTGAATTGAATGAAGAAGGCTTCCTACAGTTAAGTAATGAGACTGGTGCGCGTATTGCCGTAACTGCAACCGGTGGTGCAAATTTGGCCTCGGTTGGCATGACAACAAACAATGTAAGTAACGCGCAGTTGGCTTTCAATATTACAGATCCCAATGTAGAGAGTATTGACATCTCTTACGGTGGTACAACAGGTCCGACCGCTGCAGAAATTGCTGCTATAGGTGTTCAAACCAGAGATAGTGGTGATATTACAGGTGCTGCTGTCACTGCTTCCTCAGCGCTTGCTGAGGGGGATTTGGAAATCAACGGCGTCAAAATTGGTGCTGCGGCTGGCGGTGCTCTTGGTACTCAAGAGGCCAATATGATTAATGCAATCAATGAAAAGAGTGCAGAAACAGGTGTAGTAGCAGTAGCAACTGGCACTAACCAGATTAAGCTCGATTCTGTTGATGGCAGTGAAATTCAGATTAAAGCCAATGCTGCAGCAACCACTGCTACAGGTTTTATTGAAGCCAATAACGCCAGCTCGACAGGCAATTCCGTAGCCGATATCGATATCTCGACTGCAGCAGGTGCCCAGAAAGCGATCGGTATTCTGGATGATGCGCTGGAACAGGTGAACAGCGTCCGTGGTGACCTTGGTGCGATTTCCAACCGTCTGGATTACACCATGAACAACCTGTCCAACATCTCCGAGAACCAGGCCGCTGCCCGGTCCCGTATCGAAGATGCCGACTTTGCGCGTGAGTCTGCCAACCTGTCCCGTGCACAGGTTCTGCAGCAGGCCGGTACAGCCATGCTGGCCCAGGCCAACGCTGCACCGCAGCAGGTACTGTCACTGCTGCAGTAATACACACTAGGGTCTATCCTTAATGTGTAAGGGCTGCCCCGCTGGGGCGGCCCTTCTGACCAAGAGGAAACGGGTATGAGCATCGAATCAATCGGCACGAATAATGCCCCGTCACAACAGGTCGTGTCTTCCCGTCAGCTGCCTGAGGCCAACAACGCCACCACTGCTGCACAGGTTAAGCCCCTGACCAACAGTACCCAGTCGGTACAGCAGAACGCACCGGCAGAGAAGGTTGAAGTATCGGCAGAACGCCTGCAGGATGCTGTCGAGAAGATGAACGAACTGATGCAAAGCGGTAATCGCTCGCTCAGGTTCCAGGTAGATGACACGTCTGATCGTGTAGTCGTAAAAGTACTGGATATCGAAACGGATGAAGTCGTTCGACAGATTCCAACAGAAGAAACCTTGAAGTTTTCAGAATTTCTTGAGGGTATGGTGGGGTTGATCTTCGACCAGAAGGCCTGATCCTTCCGGACAGTCTGCTACACTGTATCGCCCAAGCCCAGTCAGGGAGGCCCCTCTAATGTCCAATATCATTTCATCACTTGGTGGCGGTTCAGGGATTGATACCACCAATCTGGTATCCCAGCTGACCCAGCTGGAACGCGCGCCCAAAGAGCAGCGTCTGGATACACGCCAGGAAAAACTCGAAGCGCAGATCTCCGGTTACGGCGCGCTCAAAAGCGCCATGTCCGAATTCCAGAACCTGATGGCCCCGCTGGGGGGCGAAGATATTTTCAACGCCCGCTCGGTTGCCTTCCCTGAAACCAATGTTATCACCCCCAATTCACTTGCCGCCGGTGCTCAGGCGGGCAGCTATCAGATTGAAGTGCTTGAAGTCGCCCGCGCCCAGTCGCTGGTGATGGGTGGCAGCAGTGACCGTAACGCGCCCCTGGGTGCAACTGGTGAGCTGAATATTCAGTTTGGCGAGTGGGGCTACGACACCACTGATCCCAATAGCCCCATCCCTGACAGCTTCACGCTGAACGATAATCGCCCCGCGCTGAATATTACGGTCGAGGCGACCGACACCCTGCAAACCCTGGCGGACAAGATCAACAAGGGTGATTCCGGGGTGCAGGCCAGCGTAATGAAGGTGGATGGTCAGTTCCAGCTGATGCTGAGCGCACCTTCCGGTGGCGGCAACGCCATGCAGATTACGGCATCCGATCCATCCCTGTCGGCATTCGAGTTCAATGCCACCAACCAGGGCGCGCTGGAAACCCAGCAGGCCAGTGATGCGGTGCTGAAGATCAACGGCCTTGAAGTTCGCCGTGAAACCAACACGATTAACGACGTGATCGATGGTTTCGACTTTACCCTCAACCGCGCCAGTGTGGGCGAAACCGTCAGCTTCTCCATCGATGCCGACAAGGGTGTGGCGCAGCAGGCGATCCGCGATTTCGTCGAGGGTTATAACAGCTTCCTGCAGACCGCCAAGAACCTGACCGGCGTCACCAAGGATGAAGACGGCAATACCGTGCGCGGAGAACTGGCCGGGGATGGTACCGCCAAGTCATTGATCAACCAGCTGCGCAACATGATCGGCAGCGAGGTGCAGGGACTTGAGTCGGGCTTTACCGCGCTGACCAACTTGGGAATCCGTACCGAGCTGGATGGTACTCTTTCGATCAACGAGAAAGAGTTTACCGCCGCCATGACCGATAACTTTGATCAGGTCGGTCAGTTGTTTGCGCGCAAGGCCAGCTCAAGCAATAACTTTGTCGATGTGGGTATCGGCGCCCGTGCCGGTGGTACGGTAGCGGGGCAGTACAATGTCGAGATTACCCAGGACCCGAGCAAGGGCAGCATCCAGACCGATGCGGTGGCTGCAGGCCTATTTGATACGCCGTTTGATGCCGGGGCGGGTGATAACAGTTTCAGAATCAGCGTGAACGGGACCCGTTCCGACCTGATCACCTTGACCGGTACTTACACCAGTGCAGAAGAGATGCGTGCAGAACTGCAGTCGCTGATCAACGGTGACGAGCGCCTGAAAGGGGTCAACGCCCAGGTGGACGTGGCCTATGATGAAGGCACTGGCCAGTTCAGCTTCACCTCGCGTGATTATGGCAAAACCTCGACCGTCAGCTTCAGTGCCGCCGGGGCCGATATCGGCCAGCTGGGTATCCGTGATGACCTGGTCGGCAGCCAGGGGCGTGATGTTCAGGGTACGATCAATGGCGCTAAAGGTTTTGGTGCAGGCGAGGTGTTGCTGCCCGAGCTGGGCTCCCCTGCCTACGGCCTTAACCTTACCGTGCGCCCGGGAGCCTCCGCTCAGGGCGAGTTCAGCGTTAACTTCTCTCAGGGTATCAGCGGTGAGCTGGGCGGTTTGATCGACCGCTTTATGGCTCAGGGCGGCGCCATTGCATCGCGTGAAGAAAACCTCGGCAAGCAGCTGGATAAAGTATCCGTCGACCGTGAGGATCTGGACCGTCGTATGGAGCGATATGAAGCCCGTATAAGTTCACAGTTCCTGGCGATGGAGCGCATCATCAGCGGCTTGAACGGAACCGGTAATGCGCTTGATGGTATTCTTGATCGCTTGCCGTTTACTGCGCAAAAATAAAACCGAGTCTGCTGTATGATGGCTCTACATTCATTTACCGACCGCAAGAGTGACAACATGAACAACAAGGCAATGAATCAGTACAAAAGCGTCGACCTCAATGCTGCGGTTGAAGCTGCCAGCCCACACCAGCTGATCAGTATGCTGTACCGCGGTGTGCTTGAATCCCTGGCCAAGGCGGCCGGTGCCATTGAGCGCAAAGACATTGAACAACGCGCCGACCAGATCAACAAGGCGTGCCAGATCATCGTCAACCTGAAAGGCTGCCTCGATCTGGAAAAAGGCGGCGAAGTTGCAGATAACCTCGATAGCCTGTACGACTACGCGTTGCGCACCCTGATGGAAGCTAACCGCGGCAATGATGCTCCCAAGGTGAAAGAAGTGATCGAGCTGATGTCGACCGTGTCAGAAGGCTGGTCACAGATCCCGGCAGAAGAACACCGCAAAACCGCTTCTTAAAAAGGGTCAGAGTAAAATTAATTTACTCGCCCCGTACCTGAAAAAGCCGAGCTGACCCTCGGCTTTTTTGTCAGCCGCTATCTGGCCTGTCACCTGCCAAAGCTGGACTGGCAGCAGTACCGCGATAGCCAGAACCTCACCGCACGGCTAAACTTACCCAATATGTACTACGCCCCGCCCCAACGGATCGATGTCTACGCCCACGCCATGCGCGGCCTGTTCGAGCTTGAACCCGACCCGGAAAAGCAGATCAAATACATCAACTTTATCGACATCTATACCGCCCTGGCGCCCGACGAGCTGGAGCGTTACTGTGAACAATATTCTTAGGATGTAAAGAAAATGAGCAGCTTCGCGGAACGTCATTTGGAAAAAGGCCGCCAGGAAGGCATGCAACAGGGCGAAGCCCGAGTACTGCTGCGTTTGATGGAGCGCAAGTTCGGAACCGTATCGGTCGAAATTCGCCAGAGCATCAATCAGGCGGATGAGGAGAGTCTGCTGGAATGGTCAGAGCGGATTTTGACCGCCAACAGCCCGGAGGAGGTGCTGCATTGAATGGAAGCAACGTTGATCTACAGGTGCACGTGGCGAACACGGCGTATACACCTTTTCAGTTGATAGCGTGTAAGAACTCCATGTGTCTGAAAGAGGCTGCATAGTGGTTGACCTTCTGCAAAAAGAGGAACAAGTCTGTTGATGAATCTGAAAGCACAACTCAAGAAATGCTCGAAAGCTGATCTGATCCAACTGATCGAGCGAGTGTACGGCGCCAGTGAGGATATTGATGCGGTTATCCACGCATTTCTGCTTACCGGCAACGCTGCCGGCAGCGATGGTGTTGTGGCATCACTCAGCCAGGATTTGGGTGCAGTTATCAACGGGGTTGATTTCATCGATTATCGCCATGCCGGCGATTTTGCAGCTCGTCTGGAGCGTGTTCTGTTTACTGCCTGCGACCGGGTTTCGCCTCAAAATCCTGCAGCCGCCCTTAGTCTGGTTGAGTACTTCATGTCGCTGGTCGATCAGCTCTTCGAGCGGGTGGACGATTCCGGTGGTGATATCGGCATGTTGTTTATGCAGGTGGTTGAGCTTTGGCTGGAACTTGCGGAAAAAGTGAGAAAGCATGAGCCCGAGGGTGCCACCGATTGGGTCGAACGTGTGTTGTATTACTTTGACCACAATGACTATGGCGTATTCGATGAGCTTATTCCCAAAAGTGCCACGCTGCTGACCGAACAGGAGTTGCGGCAACTGGCTTGGCGCTTTGAAAACGATGCACGCAAGGCGTTGCAGGCGCAGCCGGAAACCGACCAACCGGGTAAATACAACCAAAAGGCGGCTCACGCCTGTATCGGCCTGGCATCGGTAGCTCGTGCATTAAGTGATATGACGTTGTATGAAAAGTCGACTCTGATCAGACGGCCTGCGCCCAACTACCTGCAGATGGCTGCGATTGTACGTTTCGCGCTATCGATTCAGGATTATGATCGAGCTCGATATTGGCTGGCACAAGAGGTATGGCATGGGCATCCTGTTGAGCACACCCGGCTCAATAACGAGCTGTTTCGATTGCAGGGTGATACGGAGGGTCTCAAGGCAAATTTGCTCAATGCGTTTATTGAGCAGGCCTATACCCATTGCCTTAAAGAGTATTGGGAACTGGCGAATGACGCTGAAAAGGCGGAACAGCACCCCACAATTGTGGCGCTTGCTCAACAAAGCGATGACTTGGTGATGGCGGTTGAATCCCTGCTGACGATTGATGAAATCTCTGCAGCGGCCAAATGTATTTCCCGCACTGAAAAGCCGCTTGATCAGGTGTTTTATGCTTACTTGACCAACTGGGCCGCTTGTTTCGAGCAGAGTCACGAGGGGCTGGCGGCGATACTTTGCTACCGTGCACTGTTAAGCGATATTCTCGATAGCGGCCGCAGCAAGGCCTATCGGCATGCTGCGCGCTATTTCCGGCGGTTGTTGCAATTGGATAAGCAGCAGGCAGACTATGGTGAGCATGGCGATGCTCAGCAGTATATCGGTCAGTTGCAGCAAAAACACTGGCGTAAACGAGCCTTCTGGAGCCAGGCTGATTACCCCAACAAGGCGCAATAGTATTGTTGCCGATTCTGAGAATGTTAAGAAAATGAGCCGCTTCGCAGAACGTCATTTGGGAAAAAGGCCGTCAGGAAGGTATGCAGCAAGGCATGCAGGAGGGCGAGGCCCGGGTGCTGCTGCGCCAGATGGAACGCAAGTTCGGTACTGTATCGGTCGAGATTCGCCAGCGCATCAATCAGGCGGATGAAGAGCGGCTGCTGGAATGGTCAGAGCGGATTCTGACCGCCAACAGCCCTGAGGAGGTGCTGCATTGAATGATCGACGATTTGTCACTTATCTGGAGTAGCCATGCGTTTATCCACTGAACAAATCAACATAATACTGAACAGTGTCACTCAGGTATTGGGTGATGATGCTCTTTTCGTCGGAGTTTATGGCTCACGTCTGGACGATGCAGGACGAGGTGGCGATGTTGATTTGTACTTGGAAACTACCCGTCCCGTACCTTTATTGCGAAGGGCGGCGCTTGCTCTGGAGCTGGAGAAACAACTGGGTTTGCCCGTTGACTTGCTGGTGCATGTAGCGAGTATGGCGTACACACCTTTTCAGCTGATAGCGCGTAAGAGCTCCATGTGTCTTAAAGAGGCTGCATAGTGGTTGACCTTCTGCAGAATGAAAAACGATACCTGTCCCAGTTATTGGAGGCTGTCCAGCGGTGCTCCTATTTTCTGTATGAATCAAGCTCCAAGTTGGAATGGCCACTGAGTGGTGAGTCTCTTTGGCACCGGCGCAAGGATGCAGAGTTATTCGAAACCTTGGCTGCCATCAATGAGCGCTTTGCAAAACTGCAGGATACTCTTGCTTCAACCATGCGCCACAGTGCGCTATTGATGAGCGAAAACACGGATAACTTTCTGAAAATTCTTGTGTACTTTGAGAAGCGTGGAGTAGTGCCATCGGTTGAGCTGTGGCAACAAGGGCGTATGGCTCGGAATATGGCAGCGCATGATTATGAGACGGACTACAGTCTGATTGCCGAGCACTTCAATGTACTCTCTGAGCTTACCCCGATGTTGCTCGTAACAGCAGGTCATTTGGTCGAAATTTGTAAGAATGAACTGAAGCTAAACGCTGAACCTGGGGACTTCAACGATGAGTTTGCCTCGCTCTTGAGAAGTATTGAATTATCGAAGAAGTAAATGATGAGCGGTTGTTGGAGTGGTCAGAGCAGACTCTCACGGCCAACAGCCCGGAAGAGGTGCTGTAGCATTGAATAACGATGTTGATGTACGCTGGAAACAGCGTTTTCAGAACTTTTCACGCGCATTCAGTTTGTTACGTGAAGCGATGGAACTTGATCCGGCTGGTTTGAGTCAGCTGGAAAAGGAAGGCATTATTCAGCGCTTTGAATACACATTTGAGCTGGCGTGGAAGGTGCTGAAAGACAGGATGCAGGCCGATGGCCTGATGCTGGATCAGATTTCGCCCAAGGCGGTGGTGCGCCAGGCCTACGCTTCTGGCTATGTCGATGATGCTGAAGCTTGGCTGGATATGATCGGTGATCGCAATCTGATAAGCCATACCTATGACTTTGCCAAGTTTGAAGCCGTGATCGATACCATCCGCAACCGATATCTTCCTGTGCTGGAGAATCGTTACTTCAGTTGGATGGAGGATTTGCTTGAAGATTCCTGAACAGACAGCAGGCCTGACAGCAGAGCAGCTGAAAGCACTTTGTGACTGTTTTGCGGCTTTCCCGGGGGTTGATCAGGTTCTGCTCTACGGTTCACGCGCCAAAGGTAACTGGCATGAGCGCAGTGATATCGACCTGGCTGTCAAAGGTCCCCATTTGGATCGATTTCAGTTGGTTCGCCTGCTGCTGAACATTGATGACAGTGATCTACCTTTTCCGGTTGACCTGCTTCACTACGACACCCTCAAGAATGCTCGTTTGAAGGACCATATTGACCGGGTAGGTATCGTGATTTTTGCCTGTGATAATAAGCCCGAGTGCTGCTGTGGCTGACGGAGTATTAGTCCTGTACGGTATCGATTGAGATTCACCAGCGTACCACTTAGGCAGATCATGCCTGTCAATCCATTGACATCCTCTCTCCATCCGGTAGATTGTCAGAATCCTGACAAGCTCGGACACACCCATGCGTACAACCAACAGCGGAGTTTCTGACCAGCTGCCTTTCCAGGCCCTTATCATCGATGATGACGCCGACAGGCGTGAGACGTTGCGTGCCTGTTTGCAGTTTATTGAGCTTGAGTGTCATGTTTTTGACTTTGTAAGCTGGCTACAGCAGAGCAGGGCATTTGCGCTGGACTCGGTGGGGGTAGTGTTGATTGGTGAAAGCAGTCTGCCAATTGCGCTGAATAAGCTGGTCGCCGAGCTGGATCGGGGGCCGGTTATCCCTAAGCTGTTGACCTGTGACTGGCCGGAGCTGGATCAGGCTGCATTTGCGCAGTCCGGTATTCTGGGTGTGCTGGCGCAGCCTTATCGTTATCCACAGTTACTGGACTGGCTGCATCAATGTGCCCTTCTGCGTGAGCGTGGCATAACTGAGCCGCGTGCACTGCCGGATATGCCGGGCTTTGTCGGCCAGAGTGCGCCCATTCGCGAGATCCGGCACCTTATTGCTCAGGTGGCACCACGTGATATCAGTGTCCTGATTACCGGTGAGTCCGGTACCGGCAAGGAGGTTGTGGCGCGTTGCCTGCATGAGCACTCGCCGCGCCGTGACGGGCCTTTTGTGCCGGTCAATTGTGGCGCCATTCCATCCGAGCTGCTCGAAAGTGAGCTGTTCGGCCATGAGAAAGGGGCCTTTACCGGCGCCATATCCAGCCGACCCGGTCGGTTTGAACTCGCCAACGGCGGTACGCTGTTTCTGGACGAAATCGGTGATATGCCGTTGCCGATGCAGGTCAAGCTGTTGCGGGTGCTGCAGGAGCGTCAGTTCGAGCGCGTGGGCGGCAGCAAAACACTGGAAGTGGATGTGCGCATCGTTACCGCGACCCACAAGAACCTGGAGCTGATGATTCAGGATGGGCAGTTCCGCGAAGACCTGTATTACCGCCTCAATGTATTCCCCATCGAAATGCCGGCACTGCGCGACCGACTGGAGGATCTGCCACTGCTGATCAATAATCTGGGTCAGCAATTGGATGAGACCGGCTCCGGCCGGCTGCAGTTCCATCCGGCCGCGCTGGAGTCCCTGCGCCTGCACCCTTGGCCGGGCAACGTAAGGGAGCTGGCCAATCTGGTTGAACGGCTCAGTATCATTCACCCCGGCGGTGTGATCGGGGTGTCGGAGCTGCCGCCCAAGTTTCGCCATATTGAAGAGCCGGACCCTGAACGTTATGCACGGCCTGAGCTACCGCTGCAGGTCGATACAGAGCAACCCGCCGCATCCGCCGAGGTTGCCGCTATTGAGGCACTGCCTGCCGAGGGGATTGATCTCAAGGCCTGGCTGGAATCCCATGAGCAACGCTTGATCCATCAGGCACTTGATGCGACCGATCAGGTGGTATCGAAAGCGGCACGCCTGCTGCAGATTCGGCGTACCACGCTGGTGGAAAAGATGCGCAAATACGGGATTGAGCGCCAGTGACTGAAGACCAACCGCTGCAACAACGGATCGCCGAACTTGAACGTCAGGTGGCTGCACTTCAGGCCGACAGGGTGGCCCTTGAGCGCCTGCGCCGCCTTATTGACCGTATGCCCGGCGGAGTGTTGGTTATCGGTCAAACCGGGCGTATTACCGAATTCAACCCGGCTGCGGTGTTGTTGCTGGGGATAGAGTTGGCCGACAAGACCTGGCTGGAGGTGATCAATCAGTGTTTTGCACCGAGGCCAGACGATGGACATGAGGTATCGCTGAAGAACGGCCGCCGTGTCAGTCTGTCGACACAGGCATTGGATGGCGAACCGGGCCAGCTGGTGTTTATCACCGACCAGACCCACACCCGTACGCTGCAGGAGCAGCTGCACCATTACCAGCGGCTGTCGGAAATGGGCCGGATGATGGCCTCGTTGGCGCATCAAGTGCGCACACCGCTGTCGGCGGCACTGCTCTATGCAAGCCACTTGATGGCACCGCAGCTGGATGACGACAAGCGGATCCGCTTCGCCGGTAAGGTCAAATCGCGCCTGACTCATCTGGAGCAGCAGGTACGTGACATGCTGATCTTCGCCCGTGGCGAAACCAAATTGGAAGACCGGGTGGATGGTCGTACTCTGATGGCACGGCTGGAAGACCTGCTGGATCAGCCTTTGAGTCAGCATGATGCGGATTGTGACTGCATCAACGAAGCGCCTGATGCGGTGATCCAGTGCAATCTCGAGGCCCTGCTTGGGGCGGTGCTCAATCTGGTCAACAATGCCCTGCAGGCCTGCGGAGAGGGCACTGAGCTCAGGCTTCGGATGGCCACGGAGGACGATCGCCTGCTGCTGGAGGTGATCGATAATGGCCCGGGTATGGATGCCGCTACACTGAAGCGGGCACAGGAACCTTTCTACACCACCAAATCACACGGTACGGGGCTCGGCCTTGCCATCGCTCAGGTGATGGCAAAAGCGCATCATGGCGAGTTTGTTCTAGTCTCGACCCCGGGTGCAGGCACCCGTGCGAGCTTCCATCTGCCTCTGATCAACCCCACCGCACAGGAGTCGGCATGAGTGTAAAAGTCTTGATTGTTGAGGATGATATCGACCTGCGCGAGGCGATTACCGATACGCTGGCACTGGCGGATATCCACTATCTGGAAGCCGGCAGTGGTGAGGACGCGCTGGCGCTGCTGAAGCGGGACAGGGTGGATATGGTGATCTCTGATGTGAACATGCCCGGTATGGACGGTCATCAACTGCTGGCCCACCTGAAGCAGCAGACCCCTTCGTTGCCGGTAGCCCTGATCACTGCCTATGGGCAGGTGGAGCGGGCGGTGGACGCGATCCGCAACGGCGCCGCTGACTACCTGATGAAACCCTTTGAGCCGCAACAGCTGATTGATCTGATCCGCACCCATGCGCAGGGTCTGCTGACGGCGCAGCACGACGAACCAGTGGCTGAAGCACCGGGCAGTCGCCAGTTGCTGCAGCTGGCGCAACGGGTGGCCGCAACCGACTCTACCGTACTGATCACCGGCGAGTCCGGTACCGGTAAGGAGGTGCTGGCACGATATATCCACAATCACTCGCCCCGTGCCGACAAGCCGTTTATCGCCATCAACTGCGCCGCCATTCCTGAAAGCATGCTGGAAGCGACCCTGTTCGGCCATGAAAAGGGCGCCTTCACTGGCGCCATCAGCAGCCAGCCCGGCAAGTTTGAACAGGCCAACGGCGGTACGCTGCTGTTGGATGAGATTAGCGAGATGGATCTGGGGCTGCAGGCCAAGCTGTTGCGGGTGTTGCAGGAGCAGGAGGTGGAGCGTATTGGTGGGCGTAAAGTGATCCCGCTGGATGTGCGCCTGCTTGCCACCAGTAACCGCCAACTGGAACAGACCGTGGCAGAGGGCAAGTTCCGTGAAGATCTCTACTACCGCCTGAATGTATTCCCGCTGCAGTGGCAGCCGCTGCGCGAGCGCCCGGAAGATATCCGCCCACTGGCCGAGCGCCTGCTCAAGCATCACTGCCGCAAGATGGGCCGCAATCTGGCAGCGCTGGACGCCGCCGCCGCCAGCAGTTTGTGCGAGCATCACTGGCCGGGGAATGTGCGTGAGCTGGATAATGTAATCCAGCGTGCGCTGATTCTTCAGGCCGGCAACCGGATTACGGCCGCTGATCTTCACCTGGGCAGTGCCGCCATACCGCTGCGTACAGGGGCAGCACAACCTGCCCCGTCAGACAGTCTGACCGCGGAGACAGACGAGCCTGAAATGGATCTGGCCGAAGGGCTGTTGGGCAAGGACCTGAAACAGCATGAGTATCAATTGATCGTAGAGGCCCTGCGCGCCACCTCAGGCAGCCGAAAGGATGCTGCTGAAAAATTGGGCATCAGTCCACGCACGTTGCGATACAAGCTGGCGCGGATGCGGGAAGAGGGAATTGATCTGGAGTCGTTGCTGTCAGGTAAGTAAGTGCACGCTTACTGTGTAGTATATGACTTTTGTCGGTATCCGAGTAGACCAATGTCTAATTCAGGGGACCCGAGTGGCTTCGGTATAACCTCTCATTAATCAACTCGATCGCGCCGACAATAGCGACTATAAATAAGTGCGGCGTTCCACGTTATAAAAACAAAACGCAAGCTAAGGGCATCACGATGAGTGAACAGAACGTATATCCGGTCGATCCGGCTTTTGCTGCCAAGGCACATGCCGATGACGACAAATATCAGGCGATGTATGAACAGTCGATCAACGACCCGGAAGCCTTCTGGGGCGAGCAGGGCAAGCGCCTGGACTGGTTCAAGCCATACACCAAGGTTAAAAACACCACGTTTGATCCGCACACTGTCGATATCAAATGGTACGAAGACGGCGAACTGAACGCCTCCTACAACTGCCTTGACCGCCACCTGGAAACCCGTGGCGATCAGGTCGCGATCATCTGGGAAGGCGACGACCCGAGCGAAGACGAAAAGATTACCTACCGTGACCTGCACGCACGCGTGTGTCGCTTTGCCAACGCGCTGAAAGCCAAGGGCGTTCAGAAGGGCGACGTGGTCACACTCTACATGCCGATGATCCCGGAAGCCGCCGTTGCCATGCTGGCCTGTGCCCGCGTGGGTGCGGTGCACTCCATCGTATTCGGTGGCTTCTCACCGGAAGCACTGGCAGCCCGTATCGAAGGCGCTAAGTCGAAGGTGGTAATCACCTCCAACTACTCGCTGCGCGGTGGCAAGGTTGTACCGCTGAAAGAGAACGTGGACAAGGCGCTGGATCATCATGAAGCCGGCAACCTGATCGAGACCGTATTTGTGGTCAAGCGTGTCGATAAGGATGTGGCCTGGAACAACAGCCGCGATGTCTGGTACGAAGGGGCCGTTGCTGAACAGTCCGACGACTGCCCGGCCGAGCCGATGAACGCCGAAGCACCGCTGTTCATCCTGTACACCTCCGGTTCTACCGGCGCGCCCAAGGGGCTGGAACACACCACCGGTGGTTACATGGTGTACGCCGCCATGACCCATCAGTACGTATTCGATTACCATGAAGGTGATGTGTACTGGTGTACCGCTGACGTGGGCTGGGTGACCGGTCACAGTTACATCGTTTACGGTCCGCTGGCCAACGGCGCCACCACATTGATGTTTGAAGGTGTACCGAGCTACCCGGACAACAGCCGTTTCGGCCGCGTGATCGAGAAGCACAAGGTCAATCAGTTCTACACCGCTCCGACCGCCATCCGTGCACTGATGCAGCAAGGTGAAGATGTACTGGGCGACTCTGACCTGTCCAGCCTCAAGCTGCTGGGCTCTGTGGGCGAGCCGATCAACCCGGAAGCCTGGACCTGGTACCACCGCATCTTCGGCAAGGGCCAGTGCCCAATCGTGGATACCTGGTGGCAGACTGAAACCGGCGGCATCATGATCGTGCCGCTGCCGGGTGCAACGGCCACCAAGCCGGGTTCAGCTACTCGTCCGTTCTTCGGCGTACAGCCGGCGCTCCTGGATGGTGAGGGCAAGGAGATCGAGGGTGCCGGTGAAGGCAACCTGGTGATCAAGGATTCCTGGCCGGGTCAGAGTCGTTCGATCTGGGGCGACCATGAGCGTTTCATCCAGACCTACTTCAGTACCTTCAAGGGTGTGTATACCACCGGTGACGGTGCCCGTCGTGATGAAGACGGCTACTACTGGATCACCGGTCGTGTGGATGACGTTATCAACGTATCCGGTCACCGCATGGGTACCGCCGAAGTCGAGTCCGCACTGGTGGCTCACCCAGCTGTTGCCGAGGCCGCTGTTGTCGGTTACCCGCATGATCTTAAGGGTCAGGGCATCTATGTGTATGTCACCCTGCAGAGCGGCTTCGATGCGAGCGACGAGCTGATGAAAGAGCTGCGCAACTGGGTTCGTTCCGAGATCGGTCCGATCGCATCGCCGGACCTGATCCAGTTTGCGCCGGGCATGCCGAAGACCCGTTCAGGCAAGATCATGCGCCGTATTCTGCGCAAGATCGCTGAGGACGATTTCGGTGCACTGGGTGACACCTCCACCCTGGCCGACCCGACTGTGGTGGATGACCTGATCGAACACCGCATGAACCGCAAGGGCTGATAACGCCCGACAGGTTCACAACCATTGAAACGCCCGTCGCTCACCCGGCGGGCGTTTTTGTTTGCGGATTGGCTACAAACTCGCAGCTTGGTGCAGCACTGTCGACAATGAGGTGGTATTATTGCCCCCAAGTAAAGGCCCCCTATTTGACTGATTGGCACAACGTTCGACAACTTCGGCTACTCTTAAACGGGCCAAGGAACGAGGGAGACGATGCATGCAACTGGCACAAAAGATCATTATTGCTGACGACCATCCGCTATTTCGCGCAGCGCTGCGACAAGCGGTGACTCAGGCGGTACCCGGTGTCGAGATTGTCGAAGCCGACAGTCTGGCGGCGGTGCAGGAGAAGGTCGAACAACACGGCGATGCTGATCTGGTGCTGCTGGATATCCACATGCCGGGTACGCATGGCTTTTCCGGGCTGGTGTTCCTGCGTGGCCAGCACCCTGGCGTGCCGGTGGTCGTGGTATCCGGCAGTGAGCAGCCGCATGTTATGAAGCGTGCCATCGATTACGGCGCGTCCGGATTTATCCCCAAGTCCGCACCACTGGAAACCATCTCCGAGGCGATTACCGCCGTACTGGAGGGTGAAGAGTGGTTGCCACAGGAGCTGACTGAGAACATGGGCGATGTGAGCGAAGAGGACCAGCAGTTTGCGGCGGCGCTTGCCTCCCTGACACCGCAGCAGTTCCGCGTTCTGACCATGTTGACCGAAGGGCTCTTGAACAAGCAGATCGCCTACGAGCTGAGTGTGTCGGAAGCGACCATCAAGGCACACGTGACTGCCATTCTACGCAAGCTTGGAGTGCATAGCCGTACTCAAGCGGTTATTGCGGCCCAGCGTCTGGGCGTTGAGCCGCCCAAAACCGAAGTCTGATTCCACCTTTTCCCGGGCGCCATAACGGCCCGGGTCATGCCTCTTTTTTCAGTCCTTTTCCGCCCTCAGGGTAGCGATGATCTTGTTGATCATCGCACGCAGTGCCGCCGGCTTGATTGGCTTGGTCAGAAGCTGTGCCTGAGCCGTGTCGATCTCGTCACGCACTTCGTCAGTGCGATCCGCGGTGATCACAATGGCAGGCGAGAAGTATTCTGCCTCGGCAGGCTGGCCCTCAAGTACGGCCAGTTGGCGCAGTGCCATGACCCCGGTCTCGGTCTCGCCCAAGTGGTAGTCCGCCAGCACGATATCCGGTACCCAGCTGCGTTCCAGTGTGACGGCAACCGCTTCATCGCCTGAGAGAGCGGTCACTACATCACAGGACCAACCCTGCAGCAGTGCACTCATCCCTTCCAGAATTTTGGGTTCGTTGTCGATCACCAGTACCTTGATGCCGTTGAGTCCCTTACTGCGTATCCAGCCACGTTGCTCGGGCTTGGGTTTCTGTGCCAGTGAGGCATCCCCCAGTGGCAGGGTAATGCTGAATACTGTGCCCTGACCCGGCCAGGAACGAACCTTGAGCTGGTGCCCCAACATGCGGGCGATACGGTCGGTAATTGCAAGCCCCAGTCCCAGCCCCTTCACCTGACTGTGTTTGGGGTTGTCGATCCGCTTGAACTCCTCAAACACCTCGCGCAGCTTATTATCGGGAATACCAACACCGGTATCCCAAACTTCAAGCCGCAGCTGCTGGCCCTCGCGTCGTGCCCCCATCAGCACCTTGCCGCTGGCGGTGTAGCGCATGGCGTTGGACAGAAAGTTCTGCATGATGCGGCGAAGAAGAGTCTGGTCGGAATACACTACCTGATGGCAATTGACGCTGTGGAACGCAAGGCCTTTCTCCTTTGCCAGCACGCTGAACTCGGTATTCAGAGTCTGGAACAGGTACCCCAGCGAAAAGTGGGTCAGGGTGGGCTCCAGCGCGCCGGCATCCAGCTTGGAGATATCCAGAATGGCGGTGATCAGCTCCTCCGCCGCCTTGAGTGAGCCGTCAAGATTTTCCACCAGCTGGCTGGTCTCGCGGCTGTGACTTTGCTGCGCCAGGGCAGAGCTGAACAGGCGCGCGGCATTGAGCGGTTGCAGCAGGTCATGGCTGGCGGCGGCCAGGAAGCGGGTCTTGCCCAGGTTGGCGGCTTCTGCATCGGACTTGGCCTGGCGCAGTTCATCTTCCATCAGGGCGCGGATGGTGTTCTCCTTGCGCAGTTCCTTGTTGACGACTGACAGTGCATGGGTACGCTCACGCACACGCTGTTCCAGATTCTCGTTGGTCTCCTGCAGCGCCTGCTCTGCCTTGCGCCGCTCGGTGATGTCCTGATACAGCGTGAAGTAGCCTAGAACATCACCGTATTCACCAATATGCGGGATGTAGGTCACCTCAGCAAAGCGGATGCTGTCGCCCTGTGTGGGCAGGCGGGTTTCAAAGCGCTGTCGCTCACCACGCAGGGCGGCGTCAATATAGTGACGCCGGTTGATGTACTCCTCTTCCGGCAGGGCCTGAAGGCAATGTACGCCGGCAATATTGTGCCTATCGAGGCCGAAGGCATCCGCATAGGCCTTGTTTATAAACAGAAAGCGGCATTCCGGGTCGAGATAGGCGATCAATACCGGCACGTTGTCGGTGTAGATGCGGATATTCTGCTCGCTCTCGCGCAGTGCCTCCTCGATCCGCTTGTGCTCGGTGATGTCCATGTAGGTGTTGACGTAACCGCCATTGGGCATCGGGTTACCACGGACTTCCAGCACCGTGCCATCGGGACGATAGCGCTCGTAGCTGTGAGGGGCTCCGGAGCGGATCGAATCCAGTCGCATTCTGACCTGGTGCTCAACATCTCCCAGCCCGTATTCGCCCTTGATGGCGTTATAACGGAACACCTCTTCAATCGGGCGGCCGACACAGATCAGCCCTTCCGGGTAGCTGAACATCTCCACGTAGGGGCGGTTCCAGGCGACCAGTCGCATCTGCTGGTCCACTACGCTGATACCGAGGCTGATGTTCTCGATGGTGGACTGCAGCAGCGAGCGGTTGAAGCGCAGAGCCTGCGAGGCTTCATCCACAATGGTGACAACATCGCCAATCTCCATCTCGCGACCGCGCAGGGTTGAATCCATGACGATACGGGCCGATGATGCACCGATGGCACCCGACAGCAGGCGCTCAGTATGCTGGATCAGTTCGGGCGTCGCCTTTTCGGCTGCCATTGGCGGCCCTTCCCCCCGGCCCTGCCCAAAACTGCTGAACGCTTGGCGGGTGCGGCTCATGCCCAGAAAACGCTCGCTCAACATCTGCAAATCGCCAACGGTCACTTGCCCGAAATGGCGTGATGGGTCGGCAATGCCCTTGGCAGAGGTGTTCACGAAGGCGCTGGCCTGAATCCGGTCAACCAGGCGGATGCTGGTGAAGCGTGAGACCAGCACAAACAGCAGGATGTTGACGCCCAGGCTCCAGATCACACCGTGCGTCAATGGGTCGAGTCCATTCAGGCCAAGCAGGGCGGTTGGGTTGAGTAAACCGTTGCTGTCACTGACCTGAGGCAGCCATTCAACCGGAATCAATCGGGCCGAGTTGAGGGTCGGCAGCACCAGAGTGTAGACCCAAAGCAGAAAGCCGGCGCTGAGCCCTGCCAGCACACCGTAGCGGTTGCCGCTGCGCCAGTAGATGCCGCCGATGATGGCTGGCAGGAACTGGATCGCTGCCACGAATGCCAGCAGGCCGAAGGAGGCCAGCGGCCCCTGTTCGCCCAGGATGCGGTAGTAGAAGTAGCCCATCAGTAACAGGCAGATGATGGTGATGCGCCGCACACGCAGCAGCAGGGCGCCCAGATCACGGGATTGTGACAGGCGCAGCCATGAGATGCGGAACAGCAGCGGCATTACGATATCGTTACATACCATGGTAGCCAGCGTGATGCTGGCCACGATCACCATGCTGGTGGCCGCCGACAGTCCACCAATAAAGGCGAAGGTGGCCAGGTAGCCCGAGCCCTCTGCAAGTGGCAGCATCAGTACATAGGTGTCGGCATCAACATTACTGCCGTTGAAAAAGATCATGCCACCGGTGGCGATCGGCAGCACAAACAGGCCCAGTATCAACAGATAGAGCGGGAACAGCCAACGGGCGGTGTACAGGTTGCGACGTCGGGTGTTTTCCACAATGCTGACATGAAATTGACGCGGCAGGCAGATGGCTGCCGCGCAGGCCAGAACCACCTCGGTGAGAAAACCGGTGGTAAGCGGGTTGCTGAAATTCTGGTTGTCGCGCAGCTGTGTCTGCACCTGCCAGGCCAGGTCCTGAAAGCCGTCAAAAATGCCGAAGATCACGAACAGCCCGACCGCGACAAACGCGGCAAGTTTGACCAGTGATTCAAACGCCACCGCCAGCACCAGTCCTTCGTGGTGTTCAGTTGCGTCGATGTGCCGGGTGCCGAACAGAATGGCAAACACCGCCATCAACAGTGCAACAAACAGGGCGGTGTCACTGCCCTTGCTCATGGCTTCGGTAGCTCCCGGCGCCAGTGCGTTGTAACTGATCGCTACCGCCTTCAACTGCAGGGCGATATAGGGAATGGTCCCCATGACCGCGATCAGCGTCACCAGTACCGCGAGACTTTGGCTTTTGCCATAGCGTGAAGAGATGAAGTCGGCGATGGTGGTGATGTTTTGCTGCTTGCTGACGGTGAACACCTTTTCGATGACACGCATTGCCAGCAGAAATACCAGAATTGGCCCCAGGTAGGTGGCGACGAATTCCCAACCGGTAGAAACGGCGCGGCCAACCGCCCCGTAAAAGGTCCAACTGGAGCAGTAGACGGCGAGGGAGAGCGAGTAAATGACCGGGTTGCTGGCCCACTGTTTGCCGGCACTGCTTTTGTCACCAAAGTAGGCGATGGCAAACAGCAGGCCCAGATAGGCCAGTGAAATCAGGATGATGGTCCAGCCGGATAGCATGTCGAATCTCGCTTGCAAGTGGATCAGGCGGCTAGTGTAGCGCCTAAGTCTTGTGTCGGCACCGTTACGGACATCAGAGCGGACCAAAGGCCTGTGACCATTGTATTACATGCCACGGATCATGTTTTTTGAATGTTTTTGTAACATGCTGATTCTTCGATGTTATTTTTGTTCGGGTAAGGCAGGGAATACAGTGTTCTACTAAAGTCGGGGCTTTTATTCCGTGCGTTCTTTCTGCAAGATCACTCTGGAATTACTCTCGGCTCCAATAACAAGAAAACGGAGAAACAACATGGCAGATGATAAATCCAAAGCTGCTCAATACTGGTCGACGAACCTTCGTCTGATCCTGGGAAGCCTGGTCGTGTGGGCCCTTGTGTCCTATGGCTGCGGCATCCTGTTCCGTGGCGTGCTGTCCGGCATTCCGGTCGGTGGCGCTGACCTCGGCTTCTGGTTTGCCCAGCAGGGCTCCATCCTTACCTTTATCGGCATCATCTTCCACTACGCCTGGAGAATGAACAAGCTCGATAAAGAGATGGGTCTGGAGGAGTAAGCCAGTATGAGTCAGTTTGCAATTAACTTGATCTTCGTAGGTGCATCCTTTGCACTCTACTTCGGCATCGCCATCTGGGCCCGTGCCGGTTCTACCAAAGAGTTCTACGTTGCAGGCGGGGGTGTTCACCCGGTTGCCAACGGTATGGCGACCGCTGCTGACTGGATGTCAGCTGCCTCCTTTATCTCCATGGCGGGTCTGCTGTCTGCAGGCTATGTCAACTCCTCCTTCCTGATGGGTTGGACTGGTGGTTATGTACTGCTGGCGATGCTGCTGGCCCCGTACCTGCGCAAGTTCGGCAAGTTCACCGTACCTGACTTCATTGGCGATCGCTTCTACAGTCGTGGTGCGCGCCTGGTGGCGGTAATCTGCCTGATCGTGGCGTCGGTTACCTACGTAATCGGTCAGATGACCGGTGCCGGTGTTGCCTTCTCTCGCTTCCTGGAAGTGAGCAGTACTGCCGGTATCTGGATTGCGGCGGCGGTTGTATTCTTCTACGCCGTATTCGGTGGCATGAAGGGTATCACCTACACCCAGGTGGCTCAGTACGTGGTACTGATCATCGCCTACACCATTCCGGCCGTGTTCATCTCCCTGCAGTTGACCGGCAACCCTATTCCGATGTTCGGTATGTTCGGTGACCATGTCGAGTCCGGCATGCCGCTGCTGACCAAGCTGGACGAAGTGGTTCGTGAACTGGGCTTCCGTGATTACACCGCTGATGTGGACAACAAGCTGAACATGGTTCTGTTCACGCTGTCTCTGATGATCGGTACTGCAGGTCTACCGCACGTTATCATCCGCTTCTTCACTGTACCGAAGGTGGCTGATGCACGCTGGTCTGCTGGCTGGGCACTGATCTTCATCGCGCTGCTGTACCTGACGGCTCCGGCGGTTGCTTCCATGGCGCGTCTGAACCTGATCAACACCGTTTACCCGAGTGGCCCGACTGAACCGGCCATCGAGTACGCAGAGCGTCCTGACTGGGTGAAAACCTGGGAAGAAACCGGTCTGATCAAGTTTGAAGACAAGAACAGTGACGGTCGCATCCAGTTCTACAATGCCAAAGCGGGCGATGACTTTGCACCCGTTGAGCAGGCGCGTGGCTGGAACGGTAACGAGCTGACCGTAAACAATGACATCCTGGTACTGGCAAACCCTGAAATTGCACAGCTGCCGGGTTGGGTTATCGGCCTGATTGCGGCCGGTGGTATTGCAGCGGCACTGTCGACTGCAGCAGGCTTGCTGCTGGCGATCTCCTCTGCCGTGTCGCACGACCTGATCAAAACCATGATCAACCCGAATATCACCGATAAGGGTGAATTGATGGCGGCTCGTATCTCCATGGCTGTAGCGATTCTGGTAGCAACCTATCTGGGTCTGAACCCGCCAGGGTTTGCGGCGCAGACGGTAGCACTGGCGTTCGGTATCGCAGCTGCGTCCATCTTCCCGGCCCTTATGATGGGTATCTTCTCCAAGCGGGTGAACAACAAGGGTGCAGTCGCCGGTATGCTGGCTGGTCTGCTGAGTACTCTGGTGTACATCTTCACCTTCCTGGGCTGGTTCTTCATCCCGGAAACCAACACTCTGGCCAACACTCCGGATAACTGGATTCTGGGCATCTCTCCGCTGTCCTTCGGTGCGGTGGGTGCGATGATCAACTTCGTGGTTGCCTTCGCTGTGTCTCACATGACTGAAGAGCCGCCGGTTGAGATTCAGGAACTGGTAGAAAGCGTGCGTTACCCGAAAGGTGCTGGCGCTGCGGTTGACCACTGAGCATAATACTGCCTGAGTACAGACAGCCGATGTCTGACAAGGGTTGATCCAAATCGGGCTTCCAACTGGAAGCCCGACTTTTTTCAGGAAGTGAGAAGTATGATCTGGAATCTGGTTGCAACAGCGTTTGCCGGTCTCGGTGCCGCGGGGGTAGCGCTCATCCTGCGTATGCTGAGCCGAAAAAAACTCCCCAAGTGGATCATTCCTGCTTTTGCAGGTGCTGGTATGCTGGCCTACCAGATCTATATTGAATACAGCGCACTGGATCTGATCAAGTCCAGGTTGCCTGAAGGTACTGCTGTGATCGAAACCGAAACGGACAGTATGGTGTGGCGCCCGTGGACCTATCTGGTTCCTCTGGAAACCGCCTTTACTGCACTGGATGTAACCAATGCCGACAGCCGAACTCTTGAAACGGGTGAACAGGTTGTCAGGTTTGTGTTGTATCGGTTCGAGAAGCACCATGTAACTCAGGCGCATCCTCAGGGGTATCTGCTCAACTGTGATAACCGTGAAGTGGTTAAGCTGGATGAGGAGGGGCGGCCGATGGCTTCGCCTGCAGAGCAGATTGCCAGAGGAAAGCAGGTATATCAGATGCTGTGCCAGCCCTGACTGGCCTTGGCACAACGAACCGCTCCGACTAAAGTCGGGGCATATTTAGCCACCTGTGTTTGTTAGATTCAGTGGATAAGCCCACAGGCTTTCACCGGATATAACAACAACAGAGTGGTGTCATGTATTCAGATAAAGAAGGCGCCAAGGCAAGTTGGCGCGAGAACCTCAGAATTAGTCTTACCGGTCTGGTTATCTGTCTTGCTGCCTTGTATGGATATGGCACTGTCTTTATCGATGAGCAGCATCAAGCCCGCCTTTCAAACACCCCACCTGACTTCTGGTTTTCTCAGGAAGGCCCTGCTTTTCTCATGATTGTGCTTATGTGGGCTTTTGTGTTCTGCATGAGTCGGCCCCGCCTTTGTCTCGAGCTGCAGGAGTAGAAAATGCCCAACTCGTTCAAGATCGATAACATCCCTTTCAGCCTGCTGAATGAGGAGGAGCAAACGCTGCTGCGTGCCAACCTGGATATCGCCTATTTCCAGAAAGGCGAAACCGTCATCCAGGCAGGTGAGGTGCCAGACGGCCTGCATGTGGTGCTGAAAGGCCGAGTCAGCGAGAGTGAAGCGGTTTCCGAGGATGGCGAAAAAAGAACTCAGCATGTGTTCGTACACTATGAGAACGAAGACTACTTCGGCGGCTGGTCGGCACTGAGAGGCAAGGCGATCCATAATTTCGTGGCGGAAGAGGAAACCATTTGTCATATCCTGCCGACACGAACACTGCTGGACTTGATGGCGACCAATGCCCAGTTTGCCGATTACTTCCAGCAGAACCTGGCGGTAAAGCGTGAGATTGTCGCTCAGCATGGCAGTAATCAGGACATGGCTGAGTTCATGCTGGCCAAAATCACCGATGCCACTGTTCGTGAGCCGTTGGTGGTAGAGCAAGGGACCAGCATTCGTGCTGCAACCGAACTGATGCGAAGCCATAAAGCGGACTGTGTACTGGCACGCAAGGGTGGTCGTTATGGCATGGTAACCGGGACTGATCTGCTGGACGCAGTCGTGCTGAAGCAGCTGCCACTGGAAACGGATGTGTCCGATATCGCCAGTTATCGGTTGATCGCCATTGACCATGAGGACTACCTGTTTAACGCGCTTGTGATGATGACTCAGCAGCAGATTGAGCGTGTAGTCGTGATGGATGGTCAGGAGATGGTGGGTATTGTCGAGCTGACCGATGTGCTCAGCTACTTCTCCAGCCATTCTCATGTGATTGGCTTGCGCATCGAGCGTGCAGCCAGCATCGACCAGTTGCGTGAGGCCGCACAGGGCCTGAATGAGCTGATCAAGGCGTTGATCTCTACCGGCGTCAAGATTCGTTTTACCATGGATCTGCTGGCGGCCATGAACGGGCGCATTATTGCCAAGCTGTTCGATCTGATCGTCCCTGCGGACATGCAGCCGCACGTCTGCTTGATCGTGATGGGGTCGGAGGGGCGTGCCGAGCAGATCATGAAAACCGATCAGGATAACGCGCTTATATTTCGTGACAATCTGGCTTGGCCTGAAATGCAGCAATGCATGCAGCAATTCAGCGAGACTCTGATTTCATTCGGCTTTCCGCCTTGTCCAGGTAACATCATGGTGTCCAATCCCGAATGGGTCAATTCGGTGGGTGACTGGACCCAGAAGCTCAGTGATTGGGCCGACACCTGTGAAGGCAGTGCACAGATGAACCTGGCCATTGCGGTTGATGCCAAGCCGGTAGCGGGTAACGAGGCGCTGTTCAAGGTGGCGCGTAACTGGTTCCTGCGTCACCTGCGGAACAATGATGTGTTTTTCTCGCATTTTGCCCGTGCCGCGATTGGGTTTGATACGCCACTTACCTTCTTTGGCAACCTCAAGGACAAGGGGCAGCTGGATATCAAGAAAGGCGGGATTTTCCCCATTGTGCATGGTGTCCGTACCATCGCGCTTGAGCAGCGCATCCTCAAGACCAATACTTTCCAGCGCATTGAGGCGCTGATGGAAAGTGGCCAGATGCAGGAACAGCATGGCCGTGATCTATCGGAAGCGCTGGCGCTGTTTATTCAGCTGCGTCTGCGGCAGCAAATCCGCCGTGCTGAAGAAAGTCCTGATGGAGCCGATCCAACCCCGAACATGATCGACCTGCAGCAGCTGAACAAGCTTGAGCGGGAACTGCTGCGTGATGCTTTGCATGTGGTGAAAGGGTTCAAAAAGCACCTGACAATGCGTTACCACCTGGGAGGCTGATGTAGATGATCATTCCGCGCTCAATACGGCGTCTGAAAGAGAAACGTGAGCACAGGGAAGGGCCTTGGGCACATCTGTTCGAAGCCTACAAGGGTGACGAAGTCGTGTCACTTGACTGTGAGACCACCAGTCTTGACGTGAAAAAGGCCGAAATACTGTCGATCGGAGCTGTGCGTATCAAAGGGCGTAAAGTGATTACCAGTGAGCGTCTCGACCTGAAATTGAAGCCTCCGGCCAGTCTCAGCGGTGATTCCATCAAAATCCACAAGATCAGAGCCAGCGATCTGGCGGATGGCATCGAGCTGGACGAGGCTCTGGAAAAGGTGCTCGAATTCGTCGGCAATCGTCCCATTCTCGGTTACTACGTCAATTTTGATATTCGCATGCTGGACAAGTTTATCCGCCCCAAGTACGGTTTCGGCCTGCCCAACAAGGCTGTTGAGCTTTCCCACGTCTATCACGACATCATCAAGTGGAAGCATGTGGGGGGTAATATCGACCTGCGCTTTGACACCATTGCAGGTAAGCTGGATATCCCCATCCTTGAGCGGCACACAGCTTTGGGAGATGCCATCACGGTAGCGCTGATGTATGTACGGCTGCGCTACGGTGAATCGCCAGAAGGTCGATATTAGGGCATGCACTAACGTCTGGTTTTCCGGCGGGCTATATGGCCCGCTTTTTGCATAATAGCGTTAAGCAGTAACAGCATGACCCTTGTCAGGCTCAATTGGCGTCAGGATATTGTCAACTCCGGCGTGATTGCAGCTTGAAGCGGGAGGGTTAGTCTCTATAATGTCAAAATATTGCCGTCCGGGAGGGAGCTCTGCATGATTGAACGAGCTGATATCAACAGCCTTCTGTCACAGATGCGCGCGATCAAGTCAGAGGTGCAGCAGGGGCCGCGTCCGGTTGAAATGCTGGATCTCCGGGCCGAAGGTATTGGTGCGCCTGGGATCAGCAAGACCGAAAGCAACAGTTTTGCGACGCTGCTCAAAGGGGCTGTGGATAAGGTCAATGAACACCAGTCGGAAGCATCACGGCTGCGTGAAGCGTACGAGCGGGGCGATCCCGGTGTGGATTTACCACAGGTCATGATTCAGGCTCAGAAGTCTTCGGTCTCGTTTCAGGCTATGACTCAGGTGCGTAATCGTCTGGTAACGGCGTATGAAGATGTCATGAAGATGCCGATTTAATGTTTTCAGGTTTTACACGGTCAGGGCTGAATGGATAACACACCGGCACAATTTAACAGCAAGGGCAGTTTGATGACCGGCTTTAACAGCCTGGGTATCCTGCGCCAGCTGGGTCTGATGGTGGGGCTGGCTGCCAGTATCGCCATCGGCTTTGCCGTTGTGCTCTGGTCACAGAAGCCGGATTATCGGGTGCTGTTTTCCAATCTCAACTTTTCCGATGCCAATGAAGTGATTGAACAGTTGCGGCTGTATAACATGCCGTACAAGTTTGACGCTGACGGCCGGGCAATTCTTGTGCCGCAGGAACATGTGCATCAAGCGCGGTTAAAACTTGCCGCTGAAGGTTTTACTGCTGACAAAACGGTAGGCTTTGAGCTGCTGGAACAGGAACAGGGGCTGGGGACCAGCCAGTTCATGGAGAATGCCCGCTTCCGTCGCGGGCTGGAAGGCGAGCTGGCGCGCACCATCAGCAGCCTGCTTGCGGTACGTTCTGCCCGTGTCCACCTTGCGTTGCCGAAAGAGTCCGTTTTTGTACGTGATCAGCGCAAGCCGCGTGCCTCCGTATTTATTGAAATGTTTTCCGGGCGTACGCTGGAGCGGGATCAGGTGGCCGCGATCGCCAATCTGGTGGCGTCCAGTATTCCTGAGCTGGCGGTGGATGATGTCACGGTCGTAGACCAGAAAGGGCGTCTGCTCAACACCCGCAGCCAGGACCAGGATGTTGTGCTGGCGGCAAAACAGCTTGAGTACACTCGCAGCATTGAAGAGACCCTGCTTAACCGGGTCAACAGCATTCTGCAACCGGTTGTTGGGTTGGGCAACTTCCGGGCCGAAGTGTCGACCGATATCGACTTTACCGAAGTTGAACAGGCAGACGAGATATACAATCCTGATCTGCCGGCGCTGCGCAGCGAGCAGACACTGGAAGAAAACCGCGCCAGTGGTGATCTCGCTCAAGGGGTTCCGGGGGCGCTCTCCAACCAGCCGCCCGGGCCCAACTCGGTTCCCGAGGAGATGGGTGCCAATGCTGCCGCACGTGGTGGCGCCGCGCGCTCGGGTTCAAGCCGTGAGCAGGCTGTGCGCAACTACGAGTTGGACCGTACCCTCAGTTATACACGGCATCAGTCCGGTGTGGTGAAACGCCTGAGTGTTGCAGTGGTGGTGGACGATCTTCAGACCATCAACCCCGAGTCCGGTGAAACCGTGCGCACGCCGTGGACCGAGGCTGAACTCGAGCGGCTGCAGGTACTGGTACGCAATGCCGTGGGCTTCTCGGCACTGCGCGGTGACAGCGTCACAGTGGTCAACTCACCCTTCGTGCCCCCTGAGCAATTTGAAGTTGAAGAGTCTTCCTTCTGGCAGGAGGACTGGTTTTGGGATCTGATGAAGCAGTTGATGGCGGGGCTGTTTGTGCTGCTGCTGATTTTGGGTGTATTGCGCCCGATTTTGCGCAGCCTGGCGGATGCAGGCAAGGGACGTGAAGTGGCAACGCTGGGACCGGCCGGTGAAATATCGGCAGATCTTGAAGGGTTGGATGGCGCCGGAGTGGCGGATGACAAAGTGACACTCGGTGGCTCCGATCGTGGTGTCATGCCGACACCCAATGAAAGCTTTGACTATCAGCTCAATGCGATCAGGAGCATGGTCGCAGAGGATCCGGAGAAAGTGGCGCAGGCAGTTCGGCAGTGGGTGATCGATCATGAGCGATGACAGTGATCTCACGGACATCCAGAAAGCGGCCATTCTGCTGATCAGCCTGGGCGAGTCCGATGCAGCCGAGATTCTTAAGCACTTGGGCCCCAAGGAAGTGCAGCGTATCGGCGAGGCGATGACCCAGCTGGATAATGTGCCCCAATCGCGTGTCGAGTCGGTCGTTGCCGATTTCATGCATGTTGTCAGTGACCAGACCGGCATCGGTATCAATAATGACCGCTATATTCGTGCCATGCTGAATCAGGCATTGGGCGAAGAAAAAGCCAAGACATTGATCGACCGTATCCTTTTCAGCACCAATACTTCTGGGCTCGATACCCTGCGCTGGATGGATCCACGTCAGGTTGCCGAGGTGCTGCGCTATGAGCATCCCCAAATTCAGGCGGTGGTGGTTGCCTACCTCGATCCGGACCAGGCAGCAGTCGTGTTGACTTACTTCGATGAAAAGGTGCGGTTGGACATCCTCATGCGCATCGCGGCGTTGGATCGTATTCAGCCGCAGGCCCTGCAGGAACTGAACGACATGTTTGAAACCCAGTTTGCCGGCAGCAAGGCCAGTCAGTCGCGCACTCTGGGCGGCGTGCGTTCAGCTGCGAATATCATGAACTACATCGAGACCAGTCTTGAAGCTGAACTGCTGGAAGGCATTAAAGAGAATGATGAAGGGCTGGCAAGTGAAATTTCGGATCTCATGTTCGTGTTCGAGAATCTGATCGATGTCGACGATCGCGGCATTCAGGTGATTCTGCGCGAAATTTCCACCGACAGTCTGGTGTTGGCGCTCAAGGGGGCCGATACTGCTCTGCAGGAAAAGATTTTCAAGAACATGTCCAAGCGTGCCTCCGAGCTGTTGCGTGATGACCTTGAGGCCAAGGGCCCGGTGCGTGTGTCTGAAGTTGAGGATGCTCAGAAGGAGATTCTCAACGTAGCGCGTCGTTTGGCCGATGAGGGTGAAATCATGCTGGGTGGCTCCGGCGAAGAGATGATCTGATGAAACAGGATGCTCCTGTCCGTATTCGTGCCGCTGATGTGGCCAGCCTCGAACGTTGGCTGCCGCCCGATGTTGGCGTGGAAGCGCCGGTTGTTCAGGCGCTGGCCCGTAAGCCGAAGGCTCCGCTTGAAGATGTCGATGTCTCCGTGGTTGAAGAGGAGATATTTGCCGAAAAATTGACGCTGTCACAGTGGGAAGAGATCTGTGAGGAGGCGCGACGGGAAGGTCATGCCGAAGGGTTGAGCGAAGGCCGTGAGCAGGGGCAAAAGGAAGGCTATGAGCAGGGGCTTGCTCAGGGGCTGGAAGCAGGTCAGGCTGAGATTAAGGCTCGGCTGGAGAGGCTTGACGCCTTGCTTGAGCAGTTACAGCAACCGATCGAACAGCAGCGTGAAGAACTTGAATCTACCATTGTGAAACTGGTGGTGGCTCTGTCGGAGGCGGCGGTCAAGGCTGAGCTGAGTCAACGAGTTGAACTGCTTGCTCGCAGCGTCCATGAGGCGCTGGATCAGCTGCCAAGAGCCAGTGGCGAAATCCTGGTGCGGGTTAATCCTGACCAGCTTGCAGCCCTGGAGCCACTGCTGGATGACAGTAGGCTCCAGCTCAAATCAGACGAAGGTCTTGCAGCAGGCAGCTGTATCGTTGAAAGTGGCAGTTGTCGCGTCGACTATCGCACTGAAGAACGTTTTGCACAGGTGGCCGAGCAGCTGCTGGCGCGCCTTATCAGTACACCTGACGCCAACTCCAACTGATCACCGGAGCCCGCCTTGCCGGACTTGAATCACCGTCTTGAACGTTATCTGCAGGTTGATTATGAGCCGCCTCGTCCCGGTGTTGAGGGGCAGGTGACGCGGTTGATAGGTCTTACTTTGGAAGCCGTTGGGCTGAAAGTGGCCCTGGGCGACTATTGTATGGTGGATCTGCAGGGCGATGGCAGTGTCGAGGCTGAAGTGGTTGGCTTTGCCGGTGATCGTATCTACCTCATGCCACTGGATAGTGTGGACGGACTGGCCCCCGGTGCTGCGGTTCGTCCGCGTGTAGGAGCCAGTCTGGTGCCGGTGGGATTCGGTCTGCTCGGCCGAGTGATTGACGGTATTGGCCGTCCGCTGGACGGAAAGGGACCACTCAAGCCCGACGACATGGTGACGTTGGCCGGCGAAAGCATCAACCCGTTGCATCGACACCCAATTGAACAGACTCTGGATGTCGGGATACGTGCCATCAATGGTTTGCTTACGGTGGGCCGAGGTCAGCGTCTGGGTTTGTTCGCCGGCAGCGGTGTAGGCAAATCGGTGCTGCTTGGCATGATGACTCGCTTTACCGAAGCAGAAATTACTGTTGTGGGGTTGATCGGTGAGCGTGGTCGTGAGGTGCGTGAATTCATTGATCACAGTCTGGGTGCCGAAGGCATGGCACGTTCGGTGGTGGTTGCCTCGCCAGCGGATGACTCGCCACTGATGCGTCTGCGCGCGGCCCAGCTTACCACCCGTATTGCCGAATATTTCCGTGCACAGGGGCGTAACGTATTACTGCTGATGGACTCTTTGACCCGCTATGCCCAGGCGCAGCGAGAGATCGCGCTGGCTGTGGGTGAGCCTCCCGCCACCAAAGGGTATCCACCATCGGTATTTGCCAAGTTGCCCAAGTTGGTAGAGCGTGCGGGCAACGGTGAAACAGGAGGGGGCTCCATCACAGCCTTCTACACTGTACTGACTGAGGGTGATGACCAGCAGGACCCGGTGGCTGATTCGGCGCGCGCCATACTGGACGGGCACTTTGTACTGTCTCGTACGCTGGCGGAGCAGGGGCATTATCCCGCGCTGGATATTGAGGCCTCGATCAGCCGTGCCATGCCACAGATCGTGGACAACAGTCAGTTGAACCTGGCATTGCAATTCAAGCGGTTGTACTCGCGCTATCAGCAGAACGCGGACCTGATCTCGGTTGGGGCCTATGCGCGCGGCAGTGATCCTGAAACCGATCGTGCGGTTGACATGCTGCCTGCCATTCGTGCCTACCTGCAGCAGGGAATGGATGAACCGATGCCAATGCAGCGCAGCGTACAGGAACTGGCGATGGTGATGTCGCCTCCGCCACAGCCCAAGAATCAGTCTGGCCAGCCGCAAACCCTGCGGCGTACCCCATAGGAGGCAGTGACGCATGGCAGCCAAACGATCGGATCGATTACAGGTAGTGCTTTCGGTTGCCGAGCGCAAGCGCAAGGAAGCTGACCGCTTTCTGGCGGATGCCCAGAAGCGGGTGAGTCAGGGGGAAGCCGGTATCGCCCAGCTGCAAACCTATCTGCGTGAATATCAGCAGCAGTTTACGACCAGTGGCCAGCAGGGCCTGAGTATCGGTGCATTGCATACTCAGCAGGCGTTCATGCATAAGATCAATACGACCATCTCCGAGCAGGAGCATGCGCTGAAACAGGCGCGAGAACAGCTGCAACAGGTGCGTGCTTACTGGCAGCAGGTTTATGCTCGCCAGAAAGGGATTGAGCGGCTGATTCGAAAGGCGCGTGAGGATGAGCAGCAGGAGCAGGAGCGCAAGCTGCAACGGGATATTGATGAGCGCTCGCAACATGGTCGTCCTCGCTTTATCTGAATTTGGCATTTAAATTGCTTGTTCCCTGTAACCTTGTATGCAGGAACCTCTCATGGCAATCACACAACCATCTCCTTCATCCCCTCTGTTACTGGGTCTGGGCGGTATTGGACAATCGCTGAATCCAACAGCTGGCGGGGCGGTTGCTCCGGTTAGCCCGATGAAGGGGGGCGGTTTTCATTTTCATTTCAACGGTTCGCTACAGGCCTATCAGGAGGCAAGAGTTGAGGCCGAAGCTGGCACAGTCTTGCCACCGACGGGCGAGCAATTGCCGGATGCGTCGGTCCTCGAGTCGGAACAGCCAAGTGGTGTTGTTGACCCTGAGCTGGAACAAGACGGTCGATTGCTTGAAACTGCTTCTGAAGACGCTGAACAGCAGTCAGTAGAAAAGCAGCAGGCACAAGCTGTGCAGGCTCAAGCAGCATATACTCAGGCCGAAACAGCTGATAAAACGGCACAAACCATGGCAAGCGTTGATAATGCTGATGCACGGCAACAGGCTGAAGCGGCCATGAAAGCTGAGTCTGAGCAACAAAGCGATCAACTTCGTCAGTCTGAAGCAGCGCGCGGTGAGCGCAATGGCGAGCAACTGACGCAGGAACAGAAAGCAGCGGAGCGGTCTGCGCAGACACAGTTCAGGGATCAACAGATCGCCGCCGAGGCTGCTCGCCAGCAGCAAGCTAACGGTCAGCAAAACCGTGAACAACAGGTACAGCAGCAAATAGCACAGTCACAGCAGGAGGTCAGTGCCGACCAACAGCAAGCTACCGGTCAGTCAAGCCGTGAGCAACTGGTACAGCAGGCACAGCAGCAAATAGCACAGTCACAGCAAGAGGTCAGTGCCGACCAACAGCAAGCTACCGGTCAGTCAAGCCGTGAGCAACTGGTACAGCAAGCACAGCAGCAAATAGCACAGTCACAGCAGGAGGTCAGTGCCGACCAGCAGCGTGCTACCGGTCAGTCAAGCCGTGAGCAACTGGTACAGCAGGCACAGCAGCAAATGGCGCAGTCACAGCCGAGGGGCAGTGCCGACCAGCAGCGTGCTGCCATGCGTTCGGACGCACAGGCAGCCAGCAGGGCCGAAGCGGTGCGGCAAAGTGAGGCCGTCCGTCAGAATGAAACGGCACATACTGTGCGAGCTACACCGGCACACCCGCTCCCGGGAGAGGGTGAACCAGCACAGCCTGCGATACCCGCATCGGTAATGCGTGCGCAGGCACAGTCGGGGGGCGCGACGGCAGGTGAGCGTGGAGCCACTGAAACCGTCCCGGCTGCGGGCATGGGCGCAGAAGTGAATGTCGATCCATTACGCCTTACCGAAACAGGTCAACCCGAAACCATTACACAACCCGGTGCCGAACAGTCGGCTCCGGAGCAGCCGCTTGTGAGCAGTGATTCGGCCGCTGATGAGGCGCGTCAGCCACTCAACCTGCAGCCGCAGAGCAGTTCCACTCAATCGGCAATAGGAGCAACGGCGTCGACATCATCTGATGGCGTGTTGGACGCCGCTGTTACGACTAATGGCGCGCAACGCTCCGGTCCTGATGTGGCTGGTGGGCGAGCTCAGGCTGAAATGGTGGCCAGTCGTGCAGACCAGGTAGCGCAGAGCGGCACCGGCAGTAACATGGGTGATGAGGGGCGAGAGGAACAACAGTCTCAGCGGCAGGATTCACAGCAGGCCCAGGCTGCCGCCGGCAACCGGACGCAGAGCGTTGCGTCAGGAGGTGCCCTGCCACAGCAACCCTTTTCACTGGCTCAGCAACAGCTGCTCTCGCCCAACTGGGGGCGTGCGATGGGTGAGCGTGCGATTATGATGGCCCAGCACGGTCCGCGAACGGCCCAGATTCAGCTTGATCCGCCTGAGTTGGGTGCCATGCAGATTCGTATCCACATGCAGGGCGGCGATCAGGTCAGTGTCAGCTTCACCAGCCCCAATCCAATGGTTCGTGAGGCGCTGGAGCAGCAGATGCCACGTCTGCGCGAAATGTTTGCCGAGCAGGGACTCAATCTGCAGGATTCTTCAGTGGCGGACCAGTCCTCCCAGCAGCAATCCGGGCAGCACGAACAGGCGCGGCAGGGCCAGCCCGGTGGCCGTTATGGGCAGGGTGACGCGGGTCCGAACGAAGGGTTGGCTCTGCATTCGGTCAAGGTCGGTCTGGTGGACTATTACGCCTGAGGCTTCAGCCCCAAAAACTGTGTGTTATATTAGTCTCCATCCAAGCGCATTAACGCTCGACCAGCGGAGGCACTGATGGCAGATAAAGAAGAAGCGGCAGATGACGAACAGGGAGCCAAGGGTTCCAAAAAGAAGTTAATCATCATACTCGTGGCCGTGACGCTCCTGTTGTTGGGTGGGGGTGGTGCCGCTGCATTCTTCCTGCTGTCGGGCGATGGCGGCTCTGATGGTGAGGCTCAGCAGGTTGAGGCGGTCAAGCGAGAGGCGATCTATACCAAGGTCCGTACGCTGGAGGGCAAGCCATCCTTTGTGGTAACCCTGCAGTCGTCTGATGGCAAGCGGCACTACATGCAGGCCTTCATCGAGGCCAAAAGTCGGGACCCGGTTGTGGATGAGGCACTGAAGCTGCACATGCCGTTGATCGTGGCACGTCTCAATGCTCTGTTCGCTACCCAGGCGTTTGAAGAGCTGCAGACGCTGGAAGGCAAACAGGCACTGCGAACAGAAGCTACGGCGCTGGTACAGTCGATTATGCAGGAAAAAATCGGCCAGCCCGGGGTCGAAACGATCCTCTTTACCAACTTTGTGATGCAGTAGGGTTATCCATGTCGGTCAAGGACCTGCTTTCACAGGATGAAATAGATGCGCTGTTGCACGGTGTTGATGACGGTGATGTCGAGACCGAAGACAATGCCGATGAGGATGCTGATGGCATAAGGCCATATGATCTGGCCAGCCATGAGCGTATCGTGCGTGGGCGAATGCCAACGCTCGAAATGATCAATGAGCGTTTTGCCCGCCACACCCGAATCAGTCTGTTTAATTTGTTGCGCCGCACTGCCGATGTGACCGTCGGTGGCATCCAGGTCATGAAGTACGGCGACTATATCCACACCCTTTACGTCCCCACCAGCATGAGCCTGGTCAAGGTTCATCCATTACGGGGTACGGCGCTGTTCATCATGGATGCACGGTTGGTATTCAAGCTGGTGGACCAGTTCTTTGGAGGGGATGGTCGGCATGCGAAGATCGAGGGGCGAGAGTTTACTCCCACCGAAACACGCATTGTTCACAAAACCCTGCAGCAGCTGTTTCAGGATCTTAAGGATGCCTGGCGTTCAGTAGCCGAGCTGGAGTTTGAGCATATTGGTCATGAGGTGAATCCGGCCATGGCTAACGCCATCAACCCGACTGAAGTTGTGGTGGTGAGCTCGTTTCAGATCGACCTTGAAGGCGGTACCGGCGAACTGCACATTACCATGCCCTATTCAATGCTGGAGCCGATCCGCGAGCAACTGGTATCGGGCGTGCAGGCCAATGAAGAGAAGGGTGATGAGCGCTGGCTGACAGCATTGCGGCGTGACATCATGATGGCCACGCTGGAACTCGATCTGACCGTGGCCGAACGCGAGTTGACACTGCGTGATGTGATGCAGCTGGAAGCGGGCGATGTTATCCCGGTAGAAATGCCTGAAAATCTTGAGCTGAGAGCCAACGGCATCCCCATGTTTGAGTGCCAGCTGGGGACCTCGCGTGGTAATCTGGCGGTTAAAATCAAGGACCCCATCAAGCGGCCGGGTAGTGAGTAAACCGGCCGGCGGAGAGTGACCAAGGTGAGTGACGAGAACAACGATCAGGATCAACAGGCGCTGGCGGACGAGTGGGCCGCAGCGCTGGAACAGCAGACCGGTGATGCCGGTGTGGATACAGATGCTCTGCTGGATGATGTTCAGGCGCAGTCCGGGGGCGGGGCTCAAGGTGTCGAACTCGATGAGCTGAAGGATGAATCCACGCCGATTGCGGATCCCAAGCTGGATGTGATTCTGGATATTCCGGTACACCTGACCATGGAGGTGGGCGGTACGGAGATCGCCATTCGCAACCTTCTGCAGCTGAGTCAGGGATCGGTCATTGAGCTCGACCGTGTGGCGGGAGAGCCGCTGGATGTGAAAGTAAATGGTACCCTCATCGCGCACGGTGAAGTGGTCGTGGTGAATGACCGCTATGGTATTCGCCTGACCGACGTGATCAGTCCGCAGGAACGTATTCGGCGGCTTAAATGAGGGCTTTGCTTGCTCTGATGCTGTTGCCGACACTGGCATCGGCTGCTGAAGAGACCGGCAAGGCCAGTGCTCGTGTCGATCTGCCGGACCCGCTGTCGTTGGGTGCTATAGGCCAGCTGCTGCTCGGGTTGGCGCTGGTGGTTGGGCTTATCCTGGTGTTGGCCTGGCTGGTCCGTCGAGTGAATGGTGCACCGGCGCAGGGCAGGGGGATGAAAGTGCTGGCAGCGCTGCCGCTGGGGCAACGCGAACGTGCCGTGCTGGTTCAGGTCGGGCAGGAGCAGATGTTGCTTGGCGTGGCGCCAGGTCGTGTAAGCTTGCTGGCACGGTTTGATGAACCTGTGCTGGATTCGGCAGAGCTGCGAGGGGCAGCCTTTGCCGATCGTTTGCAGCAAGTACTGGGACGGGGGCAAAGCGGGTCATGAAATGCAGGCTGCTTCCCATGCTGTTATTGCCGCTGTTGATGCTGCCCTCCATGGCTGCAGTAGCTGAAACCGGCATTCCGGCCGTGACGCTGGTTACCGGCGAGGATGGAACCAGCAACTACAGCGTCACCATCCAGATCCTGGCATTGATGACGCTGCTGACGTTCCTGCCGGCCATGTTGATGATGATGACCTCATTTGCACGCATCATTATCGTATTTGCCATTCTGCGGCAGGCATTGGGTCTGCAACAGACACCTTCCAACCAGATCATCATCGGCCTGTCTCTATTCCTGACGCTGTTCATCATGTCGCCGGTGCTGGAAGAGGTGAATGTCCGCGCTGTGCAGCCGTATATGGCTGAAGAGCTGGGGCCGATGGAGGCCTTTGAAGCGGCAGGTGTCCCCTTTCATGAGTTCATGCTGAACCAGACTCGCGAGAGCGATCTGCAGCTGTTCATGCGGATCTCGGAAACGCCTCCAGTGGAAACGGCAGAAGAGATCCCGTTTACTATACTGATACCGGCGTTCGTTACCAGTGAGCTGAAAACCGCCTTTCAGATCGGTTTCATGCTGTTCATACCCTTTCTGGTGATCGACCTGGTGGTCGCCAGTGTACTGATGGCTATGGGTATGATGATGCTGTCTCCAATCATCATCTCTTTGCCATTCAAAATCATGTTGTTTGTATTGGTGGATGGTTGGGCCATGGTGATCGGTACGCTGGCCGCAAGTTTTGGTGTTTAGGGAGGTGTTATGGATCCAGGCATGACGCTTGACCTGTTCGGTCGCGCACTCTGGCTGGTGGTCATCATCGTCGCCGTCATTGTTGGCCCGGCACTGGCGGTCGGTTTGATCATATCGGTGTTTCAGGCCGCAACCCAGATCAACGAACAGACGCTGAGTTTTTTGCCCCGCCTGATTGTAACGCTGCTGGCGGTGATGTGGGCAGGTCCCTGGATCGTTACCAATATATCGGATCTGTTCAATTACCTGTTCATGAACATCCCCAGACTGATCTCCTAGGCCATGGAAATTACCCTGCTGCAGGTCGAGCAAATGGTCAGCAGTTTTCTTTGGCCTCTGTTCCGTGTTTCCTCCTTTTTCATGGCAATGCCGATCATCGGTACCCAGATGTTGCCGATGCGTTTGCGCCTTGGGCTGGCGCTGGCGGTGACCGTTTTAATCGTGCCGGTGTTGCCCCCCATGCCTGAATTTGATGGCTTGTCGCTGCAGAACTGGATTGTGGTGGCTCAGCAGGTACTGATTGGTTCCTTGCTTGGCTTTTCAGCCAATATTCTGCTGCAGAGTTTTGTGGCTGGTGGCCAGATTATGGCAATGCAGATGGGGCTTGGCTTCGCCTCCATGACCGATCCGGCAAACGGTGTGAATACGGTTATCCTGTCCCAGATCTATCTGATGATGGTAATGATGCTGTTTCTGGGGATGAATGGCCATCTGGTGTTGATCGAAATTATGGTGGACAGTTTTGACGTCATTCCGGTAGGGCTGGAGGGTGTCAGTAAAATGACGCTATGGGAAATTGCCCATTGGGGAGGGTGGCTGTTCATGGCTGCGCTCATGATGTCACTACCGGCCGTCACGGCGTTGCTGGTGATCAACTTTGCCTTTGGCATCATGACCAAGGCGGCACCCCAGTTGAATATCTTTGCGATTGGCTTCCCTTTCACCATGCTGATGGGGGTGTTCATTGTCTGGGTCAGCCTTTCCGGTTTTTTCAGTCACTATCAGACATTCTCGGCCGAAGCGCTGGAGAATGTCAGCCAGCTTTTAAAAGCAGGGCGCTGAGATGGCTGAAGAGACGGGTCAGGAAAAGACAGAACAACCTACGGAGAAGCGCATCAAGGATGCGCGACAAAAAGGTGATATTCCACGCTCACGTGAACTTGCCTCCACCGCATTGCTGCTGGCATCGGCAGCTGCAGCCATTCTGTTTGGCGGTAATGTAGCCGCTACCATGATAAGCATCATGCAGGAAAGTTTTACCCTCGATCGCCAAGATGTTTTTGATACGGCGCGCATGTTTACGCATCTGGGTGAGGCTCTGTATGAGGGCTTTTTCAGCCTGTGGGGGTTTTATCTGCTGACGTTGCTGGCGGCACTGCTGAGCCCGATCGCTCTGGGTGGCTGGAATTTCAGCGGTCAGGCGATTCAGCCCAAGGGCAGTCGCATCAACCCGCTCAGCGGGCTCAAGCGGATGTTCTCGCTCAAGGCTCTGATTGAGCTGTTCAAGGCGCTGGCCAAGTTTCTATTGGTGGGGGCCTTTGCAATCATGGTTCTGTGGCTGGATCGGCCTGACCTGTTTGCACTTGCGAGAGAGGCAGTGGAGCCGGCCATTGCCCATTCACTGCAGATTCTGGGTTGGTCCTTTCTGGTGATGAGTTTGTCGTTGATTATCATCTCGTTGATTGATGTGCCGTTTCAGCTCTACGACTACAACAAGAAGCTGAAAATGACGCTGCAGGAAGTCAAGGATGAGATGAAGAACACCGAGGGTAAGCCTGAGGTCAAGGGGCGTATCCGTCAACTCCAGCGTGAAATTTCACAACGCAAGATGATGTCCGAAGTGCCTGAGGCCGATGTGGTGATCACCAACCCGACTCACTATGCCGTCGCGCTGAAGTATGATCAGGGTGGCAGTGGGGCGCCACGTGTGGTTGCCAAGGGGGTGGACTTTGTTGCCCTCAAGATCCGCGAGATCGCACAGGAGCATGATGTGCCGCTTTTGTCGGCTCCTCCACTGGCACGTGCACTCTATCATGCCACTGAGATTGGTGACGAGATTCCCGCCGGGCTCTACCAATCGGTTGCCCAGGTATTGGCTTATGTGTTTCAGCTCAAGCGCTATCGCAAACGGTTGGAGGAAGCGCCGGAGCCGTTGCGAGATGAAGATATCGATATCCCTGAAGAGTATCGCAAGGATCCGGATGAGTAGGTAGCTTGGCCTGTTTTTTGCATTTAACCCCTCTTGAAGTACGTTAAGCGTCAGAAAAGCAGCGTTTTTTCTCGGTATGTGGCCGGATTGATTCGGATTGCAGTGTTGTTGCTTTGGTTTGATGTTTTTTTGACGCATTCGGAGGAAGAGTGGAACGCCAAGTCGTCCTGAACAATATGCGAAGCCTGTCGCAGGGGAATCTGGGGATTCCGCTGCTGCTGCTTGTCGTGCTGGGCATGGTGGCGTTGCCTGTTCCTCCGTTCATGCTCGATGTGTTCTTCACCTTCAATATTGCTCTATCGATCGTGGTGTTGCTGGTGGCGATCTACGCCCTGCGGCCACTTGATTTCGGTGTGTTTCCAACCATTCTGCTGGCTGCGACCCTGCTGCGATTGGCTCTCAATGTGGCGTCAACTCGGGTGGTTCTGCTGTACGGCCATGAGGGAGGGGATGCTGCCGGTAAGGTGATCGAGGCCTTCGGGGATGTGATGGTTGGCGGCAACTATGTCGTCGGTATCATCGTGTTCCTTATTCTTGTGATCATCAACTTTGTGGTTGTGACCAAGGGTGCTGGCCGTATTTCCGAAGTGAGTGCTCGCTTTACCCTTGACGCAATGCCCGGCAAGCAGATGGCCATCGATGCCGATTTGAACGCGGGCCTGATTGGTCAGGAAGAGGCGCGTGATCGACGTCGAGAAGTAACGCAGGAAGCCGATTTCTACGGTGCCATGGATGGTGCCTCGAAGTTTGTGCGCGGGGATGCGGTGGCGGGTATCCTGATTTTGGTGATCAACCTGTTGGGTGGTCTGGGGATTGGCATGGTGCAGCACGGGCTGGATTTCAGTCTGGCCCTGCAATATTACTCACTGCTGACCATCGGTGACGGGCTGGTTGCACAGATCCCGTCGCTGTTGCTGTCCACAGCGGCTGCGGTCATGGTGACCCGTGCCAACTCCTCCGAAGCGATGGGGTCGCAGGTGTTCCGTCAGATGTTCGCCTCACCGCGTGCGTTGACTGTGGCAGCTGCCATACTCTTTATCATGGGTATTGTGCCCGGCATGCCGCACTTTGCTTTCCTGATGCTGGCGATGGCAGCAGCCGGTATTGCCTGGTGGATTCGGCGTCAGGAGCTGCAGAAGCTGGAACAGGCAAAGGCGGAAGAGGCCGAGGCACCAACAGACAGCAAACCAGCGGCGGAAGAACAGAAAGAGCTGGGCTGGGATGATGTGATGCCGGTGGACATGATCGGACTGGAAGTCGGCTACCGGCTGATTCCGATGGTGGACAAAATGCAGGGTGGGCAGTTGCTTGGGCGGATCAAGGGGGTGCGCAAGAAGCTGTCTCAGGATCTGGGCTTCCTGGTACCGTCTGTGCATATTCGGGATAACCTGGACCTGTTGCCCGGCGCCTATCGCATTACATTGATGGGCGTTATAGCAGGTGAGGCGGAGATCTACCCCGACCGCGAACTGGCGATCAACCCGGGTCAGGTATTCGGAGAGCTGAAAGGAGTCAGCGTGCGTGACCCGGCGTTTGGTCTGGAAGCGGTCTGGATCGAAAAGAGCCATAAGGAGCACGCGCAAACACTGGGCTATACAGTTGTAGATGCCAGTACGGTGGTGGCGACCCATATCAATCAGGTGTTGCAAACCCACGCCCATGAGTTGCTGGGGCATGAGGAGGTACAGCAACTGCTTGATCTGCTGAGTAAGGCTTCGCCCAAGCTGGTGGAAGAGTTGGTACCGAAGAAGCTGTCGATCAGTGCGTTGCTGAAGGTGTTGCAGAACCTGCTGATGGAACAGGTGCCGTTGAAGGATTTCCGCTCCATCGCCGAGGCGCTGGCCGAGGCGGTCAACCGGACACAGGATCCGCTGGCGTTAACTGCGGCCGTGAGGGTGGCGCTGTCACGTCTGATTGTGCAAACGGTCAATGGCTCGGAACCGGAGCTGGCTGTTATTACACTGGACCCGTCACTGGAACAGATGTTGCTCGGATCCATGCAGCAGGGGCAGGACGAAGGGATGGTACTGGAGCCCGGTATGGCCGAGCGGTTGCAGCGCTCGCTGGGCGAGACCGCTCAGAAACAGGAGATGTCCGGCAAGCCGTCCATCCTGTTGGTGGCAGCCCCGATTCGGCCGCTGATGGCCAAATTTGTACGTTATGGAGAACACCAGATTCATGTACTCTCCTATCAGGAGATCCCGGAGAACAAGAAAGTCACGATTGTGGCCACTGTGGGTGGACAAAATGGCTAGGGTTTGGCGGCTGGCGGCCGATAAGGGACGGGTATGAAGGTAAAACGCATATTTGCACCGGATATGCGCCAGGCAATGCGCCGGGTGCGTGACGAAATCGGCCCTGATGCCGTGATCATCTCCAACCACCGTGTAGCGGGTGGGGTCGAGGTTGTGGCCGCGCGTGAAGATGAATATGAGGCTGCTCAGGCAGAGCTCAAGCGCAGCCGCAGTCGTCGTCAGCCGCCCAATCGGGATGAGCAGATACGTATTCTTACCGGCGGGCACTCGCACCAATCGGAGCAGGCCAGTCGCAATGCGGCGCTTGAAGAGGAACTGAACCGTACCAGGGCTCGAATCGCCGAAGCCAGTCGACGTATCACCGAGCCTACGCCGGTAGCGGACCGCAGCGCAAATCGCCAGATCGATGACGAAGATGATGAAGATCTGCGCTCCATTCTTGAGTCGCTTCGTGCCCGCAACCGCCAGCGGGAAGTACCCTCTCCGCCTTCCCGTCAGGTTGAAACGCCCCGTCCCGCGTCACGACCTGTTGAGAGTGATACCCTGCCTGCGGATGACGATGCGTTGCTGAGTATGCAGCAGGAAATTCAAGAGCTGCGTAATATGCTGCAGCAGCAGGTGGCGCGTCCCGAACCGGCTGCGCCTGTGTTTACCACGCCTGCCACAGCCCCAGTGCAGGAAAGATCAGCTGTACACGCCCGCCTGGAGCAGCTGGGCCTCGGTTCACAGTTGGTACAGCAGCTGATGAGCGGTGTGGAGCTTGAGCTTGCCGCTGACAAGGCCTGGCGCAATGCGCTCGCTCGCCTTTCGGATGCTTTGCCGGTGCTGGGTGAAGAGCTGGTGGAGCGTGGCGGCATGATCGCCTTTGTCGGCCCTACCGGTGTCGGCAAAACCACCACCATCGGCAAGCTGGCTGCTCGTCATGTGCTGCAGCACGGCAGCTCCAGTGTGGCACTGGTTACCACGGACTGTTTCCGCATCGCGGCTCATGAGCAGCTGAAAACCTTTGGCCGTATTCTGGATGTGCCTGTTCGCGTGGTGGATGAAAACCATAGCCTGGAAGAAGTGCTGCAAAGTCTTCGCAACAAGCGTCTGGTGCTGATTGATACCGCTGGCATGAGTGCATCCGACCCACAGGGTCTGGTGCAGATGCAGATGCTTTCCAGTGTCACTGTTCGCCTGAAAAAGTTGCTGGTGCTGTCCTGCTCCAGTCAGCGCCAGTTGATGCGCAGTGCGTTCGACAACTATCGAGAGCTGGGTCTGAACGGTTGTGTGCTCAGCAAGACAGATGAGTCGGGCAGCCTGGGTGAGGCGCTTACGCTGGCAATCGAAAAGCAGCTGCCGATCGCCTATGTGACTGATGGGCAGAAAATTCCGGATGATATCGGTATCGCCAAGCGGCATGATCTGGTCAGCCGTGCCGTGGTGATTGCACAGAAATCGGGGGAGCATGATGCAGATCAAGCTTCCGGCAGTTCATTATTCAGGGCGGGTTGAGGAGTCATTTGATGAAGCAGACCCACCCGGTCAAGGTGATAGCAGTAACGGGCGGCAAGGGAGGCGTTGGCAAGACCAATGTGTCGGTCAATCTGGCCACCGCTCTCAGTGAAATGGGGCAGCGGGTGGTGCTGATGGATGCTGACCTGGGCCTTGCCAATGTAGACGTGATGCTCGGGCTGAGAGCGCAACGCAACATATCGGATGTGCTTGCAGGCAACTGCAGTCTCAAGGAAGTTATGGTGCCGGCAGGGGATAATTTCTGGATAGTGCCGGCGGCTTCGGGGACGCAGGAAATGACGGCTCTAAGCGCCCATGAGCATGCAGAGTTGATCCACGCCTTTAACGACATTGCCGATGAGCTGGATGTATTGGTTATTGACACTGCGGCTGGAATCTCGGACTCGGTGGTCAGCTTTGTGCGTGCCGCTCAGGAGGTGCTGGTGGTGGTCTGTGATGAGCCTACTTCGATTACCGACGCCTATGCACTGATCAAGCTTTTGAATCGTGACTATCAGATGACACGCTTTCGAGTGTTGGCCAATATGGTCAGAACGGAATCCGAAGGACGTAATATGTTCAATAAACTGTTGACGGTGACCGACAGATTCCTGGATGTTACGCTTCAATACGTTGGCTCAATCCCTTATGATGAAACGGTGCGCAAGGCTGTACAGAGACAAAAGGCTGTTTTGAAAGCCTTTCCCAAGGACAAGGCCGCATTGGCCTATCGCCAGTTGGCGAACAAGGTGGACAGCTGGCCGGTCAGTTCCAGCCCACGTGGGCACCTTGAATTCTTTGTCGAGCGGCTCGTGCAGGGAGCGCGGGCACACTGAAAAGAAGCGTATATGTACAACGAACTGGAGTTTAAGTCAGGGCAGGAGCTGATCGAGGAGTACACCCCTCTGGTGCGCCGTATTGCGCATCATCTGCTGGCGCGCCTGCCGTCCCATGTTGTGCTGGACGACTTGCTTCAGGCGGGCATGATGGGGCTGCTCGAAGCTGCCAAACGTTACGACTCCAGCAAGGGTGCCAGTTTTGAAACCTATGCTGGTATTCGTATCCGCGGTGCCATTATCGATGAGGTACGGCGGGGTGACTGGACGCCAAGATCAGTACACCGTAATGGGCGCCGGGTCAGCGAAGCGATTGCCCAGGTTGAAAACCGGACCGGTCGTGATGCTACAGACGTAGAAGTTGCGACCGAAATGGGAATAGGGGTTGCCGAGTACCATGCCCTGCTGCAGGATTCACTCGACAGCCGCCTGTTCAGCTATGATCAGTTGACTGACAGCTCCGAAGAAACACCCTCGGAGCAGTTTGTTGCCTCTGATCCAGACCCTGGGCATGCCCATGAAGGGGAAGGGTTCAGGCAGGCGCTGGCGCAGGCGATAGGTGTCTTGCCAGAGCGTGAGCGGCTTGTGCTGTCGCTGTATTATGATGAAGAGCTGAACCTTAAAGAGATAGGACAGATTCTTGGGGTGAGTGAGTCGCGCGTGAGCCAGATCCATAGCCAGGCTGCGCTGAGGCTCAGGGGCCGGCTAAGGGATTGGCGCTGACCGATTGTGGTCTGGAATAAGGACGACTCTTGAAGGTGTTTTCTGAACTGGGAGAAGTGTCTTGAAGAAAGACATCAAAATTCTCGTTGTGGATGATTTCTCCACAATGAGGCGCATCATAAAAAACCTGCTGCGGGACCTTGGTTTTACCAATGTCGACGAGGCTGACGACGGCAAGACGGCGTTGCCGATTCTCAAGCAGGGAGGTATCGACTTCCTCATTACCGACTGGAATATGCCGGAAATGACCGGTATAGACCTGCTCAAGGCAGTCCGAGCCGATCCTGCTCTGGCTTCCATTCCGGTACTGATGGTAACGGCAGAGGCCAAGCGCGAGCAGATTATTGCGGCAGCACAGGCCGGTGTGAACGGTTATGTCGTAAAACCGTTCACGGCCGCTGTGTTGAAAGAGAAGATCGACAAGATCTTCGAGCGTATCGAGGGTTAACCGGAAGCGGGGAAGACAGATGGCAGCGCAAACGGCCAGTAAAGTGGACTTCAACGGCTTCGATGAGTTTCTGCGTAGCCGTGCCCAGGCACTGGTGTCCGAACTTGAGGCCGGCAACATGGCAGAGGCGATGGGGCTTATTAATGAGCTTCAGTTTGCCCGTCACCAGGTGTTCTATAACGAGGTCGGTCACCTGACGCGCGGCCTGCATGAGGCGATCAAGTCATTTTCCAGCGATGTCGGCGAAAAAATGCCGAGCGATGCGGAAAGTACGGTCTCGGCCATCGGTGATGCTTCAGATCGACTCAATTACGTGATTGAACTCACTGAAAAAAATGCCCATGAAACCATGGATCGTGTGGATCGATCACTCAGCCTGGTTGATAAGCTGGATCAGCAGAGTGAACGTTTCAAGGATCTGCTGTTGCTGGTAGGGCAGCTTGAGGGTGAGTTCGAAGCATTGAACGGGGTTTATGATCGCACCTGCAGCCTCAAGGATCAGTCCGAGAAAACCATTACTGAACTGCGCACAACTTTGACTGATATCCTCGTCTCCCAGGGGGTTCAGGACGTAACCGGTCAGTTGATCCGCCGAGTTATCACGCTGGTGACTCAGGTTGAGGGTCAGTTGGTCAAACTGATGGATATGGCGGCCAGAGTAGAACGGCTGAGCAGCCTGGAAAGCCCGGAGGATATTGCAGCCTCCGATGATCGGCCGTCTCGTTCGGTACAGAAGACAGCCGCAAAAGAACCTAAACACGATCCTATCCGGGCGGAAGGGCCCCAGCTTCCGACAGGGAAAACAGATACGCTGTGTGATCAGGACGATGTTGATGACCTGCTTTCCAGCCTGGGATTTTGATAGGAGCTCCCTATGAGTTTGGATGTTGATCAGGAAATACTGGAAGACTTTCTCGTCGAAGCCGGCGAGATACTTGAGCAGCTGTCTGAGCAGCTTGTCGATCTTGAGCAGCGCCCCGATGACAAGGATCTGCTGAACGCAATCTTTCGCGGTTTCCATACCGTCAAGGGTGGTGCCGGCTTCCTGCAGCTGGAAGCGATGGTTGAATGCTGTCACAAGGCGGAAAACCTGTTTGACCTGCTGCGCAACGGTGAACTGAGTATCAGCTCCGAACTGATGGATGTGGTGTTGCAGGCACTTGATGCCGTCAATGCCATGTTTGAAGCGGTACGCGGTGGTGAAGAACCCCAGCATGCATCGCCTGCATTGCTACAGCGTTTACAAGACTTTGCTGAAGGGCGTGGTGAAACAGCACCGTCGGCACCGGCACCGGCACCGGCACCGGCAGCTGCCAGCACTCCAAAACCGGCAGCGTCTGTCCCTCAAGCATCTGCCCCTGTTAACCCGAACACGCCGAACGATGAATTCGAGATGCTGCTGGGTGATCTGGCGGGCAGCCACCAGCAAAGTGAATCAGAGTCGGGTAGCGATGAGCTTATCACTGAAGACGAATTCGAGGCGTTGCTGGACGAGCTGCATGGCCCGGGCAAAGCGCCGAAAATTGAAGCGGCCGCGGCTGCACCGGCTACCAACAGCGATGGTGAATTGATCACCGACGATGAATTCGAAGCGCTGCTGGATGAACTTCAGTCCAGTGGCCAGGGTGCCTTTGCTCATATGCCGGATGCAGAGCCGGCCAAGCCGGCCGCTGCACCCGTTGCGCCGGCCCCGGCTGAGCCACCGCCTCCCCCCTCTGCTGAGCCAGCCACCACTGTTGTGGATGACGCTAAAGAGGCGAAAGGCAAACCGGCTGCGAGCAACAAGCCGGCTGCCGAGAGTAATGTCCGTGTTGATACCCGTTTGCTCGACAAGATCATGAACATGGTCGGTGAATTGGTGTTGGTGCGCAATCGTCTGGTGCGTTTGGGCGGTGCTCGTGAAGATGAAGAGATGGGTAAGGCGCTCGGCACACTGGATATGGTCACCGCCGATCTGCAGACATCGGTTATGAAGACCCGCATGCAGCCGGTGAAAAAGGTGTTTGGCCGTTTCCCCCGTCTCATTCGTGATCTGTCGCGCAATCTCAAAAAAGAAGTGCGGCTTGAGCTGCGCGGTGAAGAAACCGACCTCGACAAAAACCTGGTCGAAGCGCTGGCGGACCCGCTGATTCACTTGGTGCGCAACGCCGTTGACCATGGTATCGAGTCGCCTGAGAAACGTTCTGCATCGGGCAAGCCGCGTGAAGGTAACGTGCTGCTGTCGGCTGAGCAGGAGGGTGATCACATCCTGCTGATTATCCAGGATGACGGTGCCGGCATGGATCCAGAAGTGTTGCGTAACCTTGCGGTCAAGCGCGGCATGATGGACGTGGAAGCCGCTCGCCGCCTGACCGATCAGGAATGTTTCAATCTGATTTTCCAGGCTGGCTTTTCTACCAAGACCGAGGTGTCTGATGTATCCGGCCGCGGTGTTGGCATGGATGTGGTCAAGACCAAGATTACCCAGCTTAACGGTACTCTCAGTATCGACTCGGTGATGGGGCAAGGGACCCGGATTGCGATTCAGGTACCGCTGACATTGGCGATCATGCCGACGCTGATGGTAGTGCTTGAAGGCCAGGCCTTTGCACTGCCGCTGGTGAACGTGAACGAGATATTCAATCTGGATTTGACCAAAACGAATATTGTCGATGGGCAGCAGGTGATTATTGTTCGAGACCAGGCACTGCCGTTGTTCCACCTCAAACGTTGGCTCATTACAGGGCATGAAAATGCACGACTGCCGGATCAGGGGCATGTGGTCATCGTCAGTGTTGGTACCTCCAGAGTGGGCTTTGTTGTCGACCAGCTGGTAGGTCAGGAAGAAGTCGTGATCAAACCGTTGGGCAGCATTCTGCATGGAACGCCGGGCCTTTCGGGTGCCACCATCACGGGCGACGGGCGCATCGCACTGATCATTGATATACCGAATCTGCTGAAACACTACGCATCGACCTGATTCGGCAGGTGTGACTGAGGGAGCGCTATGCCGGTAAAAGTGTTGATTGTCGATGACTCGGGTTTCTTTCGCCATCGCATCGAAGAGATGCTGAGCGATGATCCTCGAATGGAAGTTGTCGGTACGGCGGTAAATGGACGTGAAGCTGTCGAAAAGGTAAAGCAGCTGCGTCCTGATGTGGTCACCATGGATGTGGAGATGCCGCAGATGAACGGGATCGAAGCGGTCCGTATCATCATGCGAGAAGCACCTACCAACGTGTTGATGTTGTCTTCGCTTACCCATGAAGGTGCGCGTGTGACCCTGCAGGCACTCGAAGCAGGTGCTGCCGATTATCTGCCCAAGGATATTCGTGCCTGGATGGACAAGGGCAGCAATGTGCGCAGCCAGCTGATTGACCGGCTTGTCGCACTGGGGCGGAGTCGTCGTTTTCAGCGCAGCTCTGTTTTCGAGCGCGATTTTCCAGGCAAAGCCAAACCGGGCACCACCATGGTGTTCCGTCCGGATGATCCGGAGCCTCCATCTCGGCGCACTGCAACACCTGCACGTACAACGATGGCGGAACCAGCCCGTTCGTCAGTGTCTGGTGGTCTGAGTACGCGTCGTGAGCGTCCAGTGCCAGCCCCAACGGCTGCCCCTGCTACTGCGCGGGAGGTATCTGGCCCGGCCACGACACCGGCAGCACGGGTACGTTTTCCGGACTGCAAACTGGTGGTAATTGCCGCTTCCACCGGTGGTCCTGCCGCCCTGCAAAAGGTGCTGACGGCACTGCCCGCGAACTTTCCCTACCCCATTCTTCTGGTTCAACATATGCCAAAGACCTTTACCCAGGTATTTGCCGAGCGACTGAACCAGCAGTGTCATATCAGTGTCAAGGAAGCGGAAGACGGTGATCGGCTTCAGCCCGGACGTGCATTGCTTGCTCCGGGTGGGCTGCAAATGATCATTGATTCCAAGCAAACCGACCGGGTACGCATTCTGCCGGGTGACGAGCGTTTGACCTACAAACCCAGCGCCGATGTTACCTATGCCTCGGCAGCCAAAACCTATGGGGCGAAGGTGCTGGGCATCACGCTGACCGGGATGGGGGCGGATGGCTGCGATGGCTCGCGTCTGCTGAAGCAGGCCGGCTCGACCCAGTGGGCACAGAACCGTGAAAGCTGCACCATCTATGGAATGCCTCAGGCCGTCATCAATGCAGGACTGGCAGATGCAATTCTTGATCTGGATGATATTGGCCCGTTACTGGCAGGGCGAGGTTTGCGCTGATGTGGGTGCTGCTGGGCCTGTTGCTCAGTACGGTCGCCATCCTGGGGGCCAACTACCTTGAAGGTGGCCAACTGCAGGCGCTGCTCAACCTGCCTGCAGCTCTCATCGTGCTGGGCGGGACCTGTGGTGCCGTGCTGGTACAAACACCCAAAAACCTGTTGCTGCGCACCCTGCATTTGGTGCGGCTGGCACTGAGCGACCCTCAGCCACATCATGCCGACGGGATCAGCCAGCTGGTACACTGGTGTATCACGGCCCGTCGCAAAGGTTTGTTGGCGCTTGAGAACGAGCTGACGGGCGTTGATGATCCGCTTATACGAAACGGTTTGCAGTTGCTGGCTGACGGCAAGTCGGTTGAGTTGATCCGCGCCACCCTGGAGGTAGAGCTGGTGGCGCGTGAGCAGCGAGACTACCAGGCCGCTCGTGTTATCGAAAGCATGGGTGGGTATGCCCCGACCCTCGGTATCATCGGTGCCGTGCTTGGTTTGATTCAGGTGATGATGAATCTTGAAGATCCTGCTCTGCTGGGTGCAGGCATAGCCACCGCTTTCGTGGCAACCATCTATGGTATTGCACTGGCCAACCTGCTACTGCTGCCACTGGCCGGTAAAATGCGCCAGATCATTGACAGTCGTAGCCTGTATCAGGAGATGATGCTCGAAGGGCTATTGTTCATTGCGGAAGGACAGGGGCCAAAGAGCGTGCAGCTGCGCCTGCAGGGTTACCTGGAGCGGTCTGATGCCAAGACGTCGCCGGCCTGAAGCTGACCTGCGAACAGATCGCTGGATGATTTCCTGGGCGGACTTTGTCACCCTGCTGTTTGCATTTTTTGTTGTGTTGTATGGTTTGTCCAGCGTGCATGAAGAAAAGTATCGACAATTGGCGCAGTCCCTCTCCGAAGTGTTTCGGGCCGAGGGCGGTAGCCAGGTCGTATCGCCGGATGGCGGAGAGGGGCTGTTGCCTGAGCGTGGACAGCAAATGCAGGCCCCGCCGGTAACCGTGCAAGCACCGGATGCGCAGCAAACGCAGGCACTGGAGCAGTTGCAGCGTCAAGCGGAGGAGCAGTTCCGTGACTGGATTGAAGACGGCAGTGTACAGGTCACTGGCAACGCATTGTGGATCGCCATTGAGCTTAATGCCAGTTTGTTGTTTGAAAGTGGCGACGCACTGCCAGTGATCGAGGCTGAACCACTGTTGCAGCAGGTTGCTGCACTTGCAGCAGGCAGGGATAATCCCGTGCATGTGGAAGGCTTCACCGATAATCGGCCGATCAATACTGACCGTTTTCCGTCCAATTGGGAGCTGTCTGCGGCCCGGGCAGCTGCGGTGGTCCGCATGCTGCAGTTACAGGGCGTTAACCCCGAACGAATGGCAGCGGTGGGTTACGGTGAGTACCAGCCTGCCTACAGTAACCGAACCGAAGAGGGGCGGCAGCGCAATCGGCGTCTGGTAATTGTGATCGCACGGGATGAGCGTGTCCGCCGCCTCGTACAGGCCTTTGGCAGTCAGCGAGTCAGTGAAGATGCGGTGCGTGCACTGTTGACCGCTGACGAGAACGAAGTGACAGGCGAGCCGCCTGCACTGGAACAGGTCGATACTGAGTCCGGTATTCTGTTTCGGCAGGCACGACCGGAGCAACAACAGGAACAATAACGATGCAGGTATGGGCAGTCTCAAATCAGAAAGGCGGGGTGGGCAAGACGACAACCGCTATCACCCTGGCAGGTCTGCTGGCAGAGGTCGGATATCGGGTGCTGCTGGTGGACCTGGATCCCCATGGCTCCATGACCAGCTATTTCCGCTATGACCCGGATGAGCTCGAACACAGCGTTTACGACCTGTTTGAGCAGATTCAGGTGGATTCCGAACGGGTGCATGGACTGATTCTCGACACATCCCATGAAAGCATCAAGCTCATACCCGCCTCTACCGCCCTGGCCACGCTGGAGCGAAAGGCTGTCGCCCAGGAGGGCATGGGACTGCAGGTGGCGAAAGCACTGCGACACCTGAAAGCCGAGTATGATTTTGTGATTATGGACAGCCCGCCGGTGTTGGGAGTGTTGATGGTCAATGCGTTGGCTGCCTGCAATCACCTGCTGGTGCCTGTCCAGACCGAGTTTCTGGCCCTTAAGGGGCTGGAACGAATGGTCAGAACCATTGAAATGATCAATCTTGCGCGCAAGAACAAGCTTGCCTATACCATTGTGCCCACTTTCTATGACCGTCGCACGCAGGCGTCCGTCAGTAGTCTTCGCGAGCTGCACCACCGCTACCCTGATCATATTTCCAATGCAGTTGTACCGGTTGATACCAAATTCAGAAATGCCAGCCTGAAGGGGCTGGTGCCGTCGTCACTCGATGCAGGTAGCCGTGGCGTGCACGCGTATGCGCGCCTCCTGCGCAGCCTGCTTGAACGGCGTAAACAGGGGTGAACTGATGGCAGACCAGAAAAAAGTTGTATTTGAGTACCTCGAGGCACTGTTGCAGGACCCTCAGGCTGACGAAGAGCGGGCTTCGGCTGTGACAGAAGAGAAAACGGATGCAGCGACTGCAGTTGAGCCTGATACCGTTAATCCGCCGATAGCTGAAGACGAACAGCCAGCAGAGGATGAGTCTGTTGTAGATGAGTCTGTTATAGCAACGGAAGATGAAGAGGTTGAGGTCGTGCAACCGACGGTAGAGATCACGCCTGCCGATTCCGTTATACAGGAAAGCGAGCCATCATTGCCCGAACCCGAACCCGAACCCGAACCCGAACCCGAACCCGAGCCTGAGCCTGAGCCTGAGCCTGAGCCTGAGCCTGAGCCCGAATCCGAACCGGAACCGGAGCCAGAGCCAGAGCCAGAGCCAGAGCCAGAGCCAGAGCCAGAGCCCGCTCTCGCACCTGAGCCCGTTATACCGAAGGTGGCTTCAGGTGAGGAGATGAATTGCATACTGCTCGATATGCACGGCCTGAAGCTGGCGGTACCGTTCGACTATGTGGAAGGGGCTCTGCAGCTGGAGTCGCTTTCACTGAGGCTTGATGGGCCGGAATGGGTCCTTGGCCGTTTCGGTGAAGAACCGGCCTGGACGCAGGTCGTGGACACTGCACGCTGGCTGATACCGGAGCGCTACAAACCGGAATACTCCAAGTATGCCGAGGTGATTATCCTGAAAGGCCGCCGTTGGGCCATTGCCTGTGATGAGTTGGTCAAGTCGATACGTGTCGATACCCGTCAGATCAACTGGCATCAGGACAAAAGTCACCGCTCATGGCTGCTGGGTACATACATGCCGGAGCGTTGTGCCATACTGGACATCGATCAACTGTTGCTTGAGTTTGAAGCCTGCAGTGCCTGAAGGCCGTGAACCGTTTAGACAGATGGGGTAGACTGACCGGCTGTGCGTGAACATTGCTAATGGGCTGGGACCGGGTGTGGCCGAATATACGTCGATACTGTTGCTTGTGCTGACACTGACAGCTGTTCTGTCAGCGGTGATCTGCGTCTATGTGCTGGTGCGCATCAAGCGGCAGGAGCGGCAGCAGCAGGCGCTGATCAATGTACTGCGGAATGAAATTCGCGCCATGACCAACGGCTCGATCGGCATGGGCAAACGCCTGCTGGCGATAGAGCGTACGCTCAACATAACGGTTGAGAAACAGCAGGAGCTGGAGAACCGTGATCCGGGCGTGCTGGCCTACAATCAGGCCGCCAAGCTTATGGAAATGGGGGCGTCGGTGGATGATCTGGTACGCAACTGCGGTATCGGTCGTCCCGAAGCGGAGCTTATGGCGTTGCTTCACCGCGAGCTTCACACGACTCAAATGTTGCCGGAACAACATCAACGTCACTAGATGTTGCTGCCCGACTGCTTGAGCCCGTAGGCGAAGGCAATCACTTCCGCGATGGCACGATACAGTGCCTCAGGTATTTCCTCACCCAATTCCAGACGAATCAATACCTCGATCAGCTCCGGGCTTTCATGGATATGTATGTCATGCTCCTGAGCTAGCGCCAGTATCTGCTCGGCGATCAGGCCTCTGCCCTTGGCCACTATCTTCGGTGCGGTCCCTTTTGCCTGGTCATAGCGCAGGGCTACGGCACTGCGTTTCGGGTTATGCTCGCTCATGTATGTACATCCACCAGTCGGCGCTGAACGTCAGTCAGCTCAGGTTGGCTTGGGCGCCCTTGGCGCGCCTGTAGCGTTTCAACCAGAAAACCCTTGCGATGCAAACCATCGCTGAAGTCGTCAAGACGGCGCTCAATCTGGCGCAGGGTGGAAGCCTGCTCGGCCCAGAGTTGCACTTGCAAGCGCCACTCCTCACTCAGGCTTAAACGAGCATCGACACTGCCGTGTTGTTCAAGATCAAAATGCAGAGCCACACCCCAAAGGGTCTCGACTTCACCGCCGCTGCTGCGCCTGCGCTGCTCGGTTATGGTCAGCTCAGCGTTATCGTGTTGATCTGCCTGACGGATCGGCAGGTCAAGGCGGTAGACACGTTCCTGAGTACCGTCTGGCTGGTCCTTCCACCCTTGCAAACTGCTGACCTGCTGGGTGGTGCTGCGAGCCTGAAGGGCGTCCACCAGACGTGTCATTTGCTGGCGTGCATCCGGCGGCAGCTGTTCCGCCGCTTTCAGCAGTTGGCCCAGTTGCTGCTTCAGGTCCGGCGTTGCGCCGCGCTCGGTGCCCCCCCCTTGAGCCAGTCTGGATTCGGTCAACAGGCCACCCTGCTGCAGGTTGCGCTGAATTGCCTGTTCGGCATCGGCACTGCCTGGGCTGACCGAGAACATGCTTAACATCGACTGCACCAGCTGGCCAATGGCCCCCTGACTGCGACCGGCCGGGCTTTGACTCAGCTGAACCAATTGGTTCAGGGCATCTCCAAACGGGATCTGGCGAGGCAATGCTTCGCGTAGTGCCAGTTGCATCTGCAGTTGTGCCGTGGCTTCCTGGGACGGGGCTGTGGGTACAGGGACTGGTTGCAGGTTAACCAGTTGTTCACTCACTCGAGTCAGGACCACCTGCTGCCCGCTGAGCAGGGGTTTGGGGCTGATCAGGTTGAGTGTCTGGTTGTTGAGATTAAGCCGGATCATATGGTTGTCGGCTTGTACCGGGACCTGTTTGCCAAGCGTTTGCAGTAGAGCCTGTCCCGTATGGCTGACGCTGGGCTGAGTAGTTGTTTGAGCTGTCTGGACAGCCGGGGAAGCAGATGTCGAAGCGCGCGCGGTACTGTCGGCTGGTGCCGTCTGAGTTTTGGCTGCGGTGTCGGGTGAAGTGGCCTGTGTGGTGGGTGCAGGCGCCACCGGGCGAGCCTCAGAACCTGCCGTTTGCGTCTGTGCTGCAGGGGGCTGGTTCGTCGGCGTGGTTGCTGAGGTGGCGGTACTGACCTGACTGACCGCGGATGACTGTAGCTGAGCCGAGTATACCTGCACCTGTGAGCTTATTGTCCCCGAGGGGGACATCTGTGTGGCCTGTGATGACGGTGTTGCCGAAGAAGGGGGCTGGCCTGTCACTGCACTGGCAGGTTGACGTGAACCGCTGGTTGCCTGCGCAGCAGGGCTTTCGCTGCGTGCAGGTGTTGGTGCATTGCCGGTCGGTTGTGTCCGACCCTGCAGCGAACTGTTGTTCCCGCTTGTGGTGGCTGCATTGCCTTGAGTTGCCCCTTGTGAGGTATTGCCACCGGGTGGTTGGGGATCGGCTGCGGTCGGTTTTGCAGCCGTTTCGGCTGTTCCTGCTCCTGTTCCTGTTCCGAGTTGAGGTTGAGGGTTGGTTACGCCGGCAGACTGACGTGAACCGCTGGTTGCCTGCGCAGCAGGGCTTTCGCTGCGTGCAGGTGTTGGTGCATTGCCGGTCGGTTGTGTCCGACCCTGCAGCGAACTGTTGTTCCCGCTTGTGGTGGCTGCATTGCCTTGAGTTGCCCCTTGTGAGGTATTGCCACCGGGTGGTTGGAGATAGGCGGCAGCCGGTTTGGCAGAAGTTTCGGCTGGCGTTGTTCCTGCTCCTGGTTGAGGGCTGGTTGCAGCGACAGGCTGGCGTGGGATAACGGGCTCAGACCCGGTTACCTGCGCATTTCGAGGCACGTTCAGGGGTAACAGCTGTTGCAGGCGAGCACCATCGGATGAGGTCAACTGCAGTGTCATGCTGCTTTGCGCGGCCGGGGTGGTGTTGCCTTGAACGTTTGGCTGCGCTGGTGCGGGCAAACGAATCTGCAACTCGCCCGTATTACCCCGCTGCAGTACGATGCGATCTCCCTGTGTCAAAGGGGCCTGGGTAGTCAATTCCAGCAGGCGGCTGTTGATCTCCACCTGAATACGGAAAACAGCCGCGTTGCCCCCGCTGGCCGCTACGCTACGAACAGTCGCTGCCAGTTCACGCCCAGCCGCGGGCAGAAGACTGTCAGCACTGCCGCCCTTGCTGGTACCGGCTGCAGGTGTGGTGGAACTGGTGGTGGGTGTTAACACCGCATGACTCCCTGATATTGCATCTGGAACCTGACGATCAAGTCTCTATCTGTATATAATGGCGCCTTAATGTGCTATCGGCCAGCTCGGCGATTTTTGAAGGATAGAGGCTTGTCTGAACCCCTGCTCAAAGTAAGTCAGTTGTACTGTGAACGCGATGATCGGGTACTGTTCAGTCATCTTGATTTTGCGCTGTCTGCTGGCGAAATTGTTCAGATCGAAGGTCAGAATGGCAGCGGCAAGACTACGCTGTTGCGTATTCTCTGTGGTCTGTCACGCAATTATGAAGGCGAGATTCTCTGGCGGGGTGAGCCGGTTCAGGACGTGCGTGAGCAGTTTTGTCGTGAGATGCTCTATTTTGGTCACCAGGCAGGGGTCAAGGCGGTACTGACGCCTGAAGAAAACCTGCGCTGGTATGCTGCCCTGCAGCCCAGTATTGCCGCAGCCGATATTCAGGCAGCTCTGGAGCAGGTGGGGCTGCGCGGTTACGAAGATGTTCCCTGTCATTCGCTTTCGGCCGGGCAAAATAGGCGTGTTAGTCTGGCCAGATTGTATCTCAGCCGTGCACCACTTTGGATTCTGGACGAACCCTTTACTGCGATCGACAAGCAAGGGGTGGCAGCCAAGGAAAAACTGCTGCTTGAGCATGCCCGCCGAGGTGGCAGCGTGATTTTGACGACGCATCACGAGCTGGGCATCGAGGGGCCGGTACGTAAAATCAATCTTGATCAGCTGGCGGGAACTTCAGCATGAGCACAGGGACTAACCCCGAGAATATGCAGAAGGTGTCAGCGCCGGCGTTGTTTATGGCCACCATGCGGCGTGAGTTTCTACTCTCGTTCAGACGAAAAAGTGACCTGGCGAACCCGCTGATCTTTTTTCTCATGGTGGCAACGCTGTTCCCGCTGGGGGTGAGTCCTGAACCCGGTTTTCTGGCTCAGCTAGCACCCGGGGTTGTATGGGTGGCGGCCCTGCTGGCAACCCTGTTGTCGATGGATGCCCTGTTTCGCTCGGACTATGAGGATGGCTCGCTGGAGCAGTTGCTGCTCAGCCCACAGCCGCTGTTTGTGGTGGTGCTGGCGAAAGTCAGTGCTCACTGGTGCATGACCGGGTTGGCACTGACCGTGATGGCACCCCTGCTGGCCGTGATGCTGTTTTTGCCGGCTGAAGGGATGCCAGGGCTGATGTTGAGCCTGCTTTTGGGAACACCCACGCTCAGCTTGGTGGGGGCCATCGGTGCTGCGTTGACGGTAGGGCTGAAAAAGGGCGGTGTATTGATCTCACTGCTGGTCTTGCCGCTGTATATCCCGGTACTGATCTTTGGTTCCAGTGCTGTGCAGGCTGCCGTAACGGGGTTGCCGCTGGGGGGATACCTCGCGCTTTTGGGCGCGCTGCTGGCGCTTGCGCTGGCGCTTGCGCCACTGGCTATTGCGGCCGCATTGCGGATCTCAATCAGTAGTTAACAAGAAGAGAGACTATGGCTGACAAAAAATGGTTGCCGCGCTGGTTCTTCCAGCTTGCTTCACCTCGGTGGTGTTATCAGATCACCGGACGTCTATTGCCCTGGTTTCTGCTGGCAACCCTGATACTGCTGGCAGGGGGGGCTGTCTGGTCGCTGTTGTTTGCCCCGGCAGACTATCAGCAGGGCAACAGTTTCCGCATCATCTATCTGCATGTCCCATCGGCCATTCTGGCGCAGTCGGCCTATATGTTGATGGCGGTAGCCGGAGCCATTGGCCTGATCTGGAAAATGAAGATGGCCGATATGGTACTCAAGTCGGCCGCACCGATCGGCGCCTCCATGGCAGTACTGGCCTTGGCCACCGGCGCAATCTGGGGTAAGCCCACCTGGGGTTCCTGGTGGGTCTGGGATGCACGCCTGACCTCCATGCTGATTCTGCTGTTTCTCTACTTGGGCATAATGGCACTGAACTCTGCGATCGAAAACGAGTCAACTGCTGCTCAGGCATCGGCCGTGCTGGCGCTGGTCGGGGTGGTCAATATCCCGATTATCAAGTATTCGGTGGAGTGGTGGAATACGCTGCATCAGCCAGCCACGTTCAAACTGACAGAAAAACCGGCCATGCCGCCGGATATGTGGCTGCCGCTGCTGGTCATGGTGATTGGCTTTTACTGTTTTTTTGCAGTCAGCCTAATGCAGCGGCTGCGTAACGAAATAATCTGGCGCGAACGTCGTGCCAGTTGGGTTCGCGAACTACTGAATAAGCAGTGAGGTTCAGGTGAGTTTCAACAGTGTCTCCGAGTTTCTGGCCATGGGTGGACATGGTCTCTATGTTTGGCTCAGCTACGGTTTGGGGGCAGGCGTGATTGTAGCCAACCTGATCCTGCCGAAGTTGAGTCGTAACCGTCTGTTGGCGGAACAAAAACGCCGCCTGCGCCGGGAGGAAACCGCATGACCCCAAAACGCAAACAGCGTCTGATAATTGTGATGTTCATTCTGGTAGGTGTAAGCGTGTCTGTAGGGCTGACCCTTTTTGCACTGAACCAGAACATCAATCTGTTCTACTCACCTACACAGATCGTCTCAGGTGAAGCGCCTCAAAATACACGTATTCGTGCCGGTGGGATGGTGGTGGATGGCAGCGTCAAACGTGATCCCGATTCACTGTTCGTGCAATTTGACATTACCGACTATGACAAGACAGTGACGGTTGAATACGTTGGCATCCTGCCGGACCTGTTCCGTGAAGGGCAGGGCATTGTGGCTCAGGGCATGTTGAATGAGCATGGTGTCCTGAATGCGGCTGAAGTTCTGGCCAAGCATGATGAAAATTACATGCCCCCCGAAGTGGCCGACGCGCTGGCGAAGGCTGGTAAGATGCCGATGCCTGAGGGACAGGAGTTCAATAAATGATCTTTCCCGAACTGGGTGAATATGCACTGATTCTTGCACTGTGCCTGTCAGTATTGTTGACCGTGGTGCCGATGGTCGGCGCGACCCGCGGTAATGCTCTCTGGATGGGATTTGCCCGTCCTCTGAGCAAGGGTATGTTTCTGTTCACGCTGTTCAGCTTTTTGTGTCTGGGCTGGGCCTTTCTGGATAATGACTTCTCCGTTGTCTATGTGGCCAACAACTCCAATACGGCGCTGCCCTGGTATTATCGTCTTAGCGCCGTCTGGGGTGGCCATGAAGGCTCCCTGCTGCTGTGGGCGCTGATTCTTTCGGGCTGGACCGTAGCCGTAGCGATAAAAAGCCGCGACCTTCCACCGGATATCATTGCCCGCGTGCTGGCGGTAATGGGGTTGATATCGGTCGGTTTTTATCTGTTTATCCTGTTTACTTCCAGCCCGTTTGAACGCTATCTGCCTGGTTTTCCGCAGGAAGGGGCAGACCTTAATCCTCTGTTGCAGGACTTTGGCCTGATCGTCCATCCGCCCATGCTGTATATGGGTTATGTGGGCTTTGCGGTTTCCTTTGCTTTTGCCATCGCGGCCCTGCTCAGCGGACGACTTGATGCGGCATGGGCGCGCTGGTCACGTCCCTGGACGTCCGTTGCCTGGGCTTTTCTGACCCTTGGTATCGCCCTGGGCAGCTGGTGGGCCTACTACGAGCTTGGCTGGGGCGGCTGGTGGTTCTGGGATCCGGTTGAAAACGCATCCCTCATGCCGTGGCTGGTCGGTACGGCACTGATGCACAGCCTGGCCGTGACCGAAAAACGCGGTGTATTCAAAAGCTGGACCGTATTGCTGGCGATCTTCACCTTCTCGTTGAGTCTGCTGGGTACCTTCCTTGTACGCTCCGGTGTACTGACATCGGTACATGCTTTTGCTTCCGACCCTGAACGTGGACTGTTCATTCTGATTATGCTGGCGATTGTCATTGGCGGCTCGCTCTTGTTGTATGCACTGCGTGCAGGTCAGATGAAGAGTGAATCAAGCTTTGGCCTGATGTCCCGTGAAAGCATGCTGCTGGTCAATAACGTACTGTTGGTTGTTGTCTGTGCAATGGTACTGCTGGGGACAATCTACCCGTTGATCGTTGATGCGCTGGGGTTGGGCAAACTGTCTGTTGGCCCCCCCTATTTCAATGCTCTGTTCAACCCCTTGATGGCGATCCTGATGCTGGCGATGGGGGTCGGCGCCGTGAGCCGCTGGAAGCAGACATCGTTGTCAATGATGGTGCAGCAGCTCTGGCTGCCGGGTGTGTTGGCGCTGGTGCTGGGAGCGGGCAGTGCCTGGCTCTATGCCGGTGAGTTGAAGCCCTGGGTAGTGCTGGGGCTGGTGCTGTCCTGGTGGGTAGTGCTGGCCGGCTTGCGTGATCTGTATAACCGCCTGCGTCACCGCCGCGAGAAGCTGAAGGGCTTGTCGAAGCAGACTCGCAGCTACTACGGCATGGTGCTGGCGCATGTGGGAGTGGCCGTTACGGTGGTTGGGGTTTCTCTGGTGTCGGTGTACACCGAGCAACGCGATCTTCGAATGCAGCCGGGTGATACCCTGAGTTTCCGTGATTACACCTTCGTGTTTGAAGGCAGTAAGCACGTGGAAGGCCCTAATTTTACCTCTGACCAGGGACAGATCAGGGTGCTGCACAAGGGCGAACCCTATGGGTTCATGAAGCCTGAGAAACGACTCTATACCGCGCGTGGCAATGTGATGACCGAAGCCGCGATTGATCCCGGGTTTACCCGTGACCTGTATGTGGCCTTGGGCGAGCCGCTCGAAAATGGCGCCTGGGCTGTGCGCATGCAGTACAAGCCCTATGTACGCTGGCTTTGGCTTGGCGGGCTGTTGATGACGGCGGGTGGTCTGTTGGCTGCTTCCGATCCGCGCTACCGTAAGCGTTTGCGCCCGGCAGCGGCGCTGGCTGATGCATGAGGATTTGAGATGAATAACCGCAAGATTCTGGTTTTTGTTCCACTGCTGGTTTTCATCCTGCTTGGCGTGTTTCTTTGGGTCGGGCTGTATCTTGACCCCCGTGAGCTGCCTTCCGAGCTGGCAAAAAACAAGCGTCCTGTACCGCAGTTCAGTCTGCCGTCGGTCACGGACCCCGAGCGGACTCTGACGGAAGCGGACCTGACCGGTGAAGTCGCCCTGCTCAATGTATGGGCGACCTGGTGTCCGACCTGCAAGGAGGAACATGATTTCCTGAATATGCTTGCACTGGAACAGGGTGTGACCATATACGGCGTCAACTACAAGGATGATCCTGCGAAGGCCCGTGAATGGCTGCGTCGCTACAAGGATCCATACCGGGCTGTCGTGCTGGATCAGAATGGCTCACTGGGTCTGGACCTGGGGGTCTACGGTGCACCTGAAACCTATGTGCTGGATGCGGCTGGACGTATTCGTTACCGCCATGTGGGGGCTGTTGATGCCGACGTATGGCAGACCCTGCAACAGGTAATGGCCAGTGTAGAGCAGGAGAGCACACAATGAGGGTATTTTTGCTGACTTTGCTGATCCTGCTGCCTGGTCTGTCACAGGCAACAATTGATGCTTACGAGTTCAGCGACGAACAGTACGAAAAGCGGTTTCATGAGCTGACCGGCGAGCTGCGTTGTCCCAAGTGCCAGAACCAGAATATTGCGGATTCTGATGCTCCGCTGGCGGCGGACTTGCGACGTGAAGTGTACCGCATGCTGGAACAGGGAGAGCCCAATGAAAGCATCATCGATTTCATGGTGACCCGTTACGGTGAGTTTGTGCTGTACCGTCCAAGGGTCAATGAAGTGACATGGTTGCTGTGGTACGGACCTTTTGTCCTGTTGGGGATCGGTGTGTTGGCGGTTGTGATGATCAGCCGCAATCGCCGCCAGCACGTTGGATCCACCTCTGGAGAGGAAACGGGTCGAACCAGGCAAGCGGACGGACGAACGGACGAGTATGCGCCGGAGCCGGGGCTTGACCCGGAAGAGGCTGAGCGTCTGAAGAAGTTACTGCAACGGGATTCTGATAAATGAGTACATTGTGGATCGGCATAGCTGTCCTGACACTGTTTGCCCTGGCCTGTGTTTTCTGGCCGCTGGTGCGTCATCAGCAGCTGGCAAAGTCCGAGGCAACTCAACGTCAGCAACAAAACATCGATATTTTCCGTGAGCGACTGGCCGAACTGGAGTCCGAGCGAGAGCAGGGAACGTTGGCAGCGGAGGAGTTCGCGACTCTGAAGCTTGAGTTGGAGCGTAACCTTTTGATCGATGCAGAGGATGTGCCGATGCAGAGCGCGCCGCTGGTTCGTGTTGGCCAGACTCAGCTGGTCACCGTCACCTTGCTGGCGTTGATGATCCCGGCTGCGGCATTGGGACTTTACAACCATCTGGGGCGTGCAGATGACCTGGCCCTTGCACTCAATGCGCCGGCCAGCCAAGGCTCTCAAGGTGAACAGATGAGTCTTGAGCAGGCTATTGCCGGGCTGGAGCGTGAGCTGGCGGCAAATCCGGATAACGCGCAAGGCTGGTACCTGTTGGCCAATACCTATATGAGCATGGGCAACTATGCCGGTGGTGCAGAGGCGTTCCGCGAACTGCTTCAGGTGCTGCCACAGGATGCCCCGCAATACGCCAGCGTAATGGGTCAGTTGGCACAGGCACTCTACTTTGCCGGTGAGACACAGATGACGGATGAAGTGCGCACTCAGATCGATGCAACGCTGAGTATTGATCCGACCGAAATTGCGGCGCTGGGGTTGCTCGGTATTGATGCCTTTGAAAAACAGGACTTCAATGCAGCCATAGAGCACTGGAACAAGGCACTGGCCGGTGCCGAAGGACAGGCCGCTGAGTCACTGCGCAGCGGGATTGAGCGAGCAAGAGCCGAGCTGGAAGCGAGAGGGGAGCCGGTCCCGGATATAGAAATAGAACAGGCTGCGATGGCTGAGGTAAAACTGCAGGTGTCACTGTCAGCCGAACTTGCGGAGCGGGCGCAGCCTGATCAGGTCGTGTTCATCTATGCACGACCGATAGGTGGTCGCATGCCGCTGGCAGCGGCACGCTATACAGTATCGGACTTACCGGTGGAGGTTATTCTGGATGACAGTATGGCGATGATGCCACAGGCACGCCTGTCACTGCATGATCAGGTTGAAGTGGGGGCTCGGATCAGCCTTTCCGGGCAACCGCAGGCCAGCAGTGGTGATTTCGAAAGCCGTCCGTTGCAGGTTTCTACTCGTCAGGGTGACGAGGCAGTTACACTGATCATCGACCAGGTGGTACAGTAACCTTCCGGCGAACATCGAACAGGTAAAAGGCAAGGGTATGGATATCAGTCTGCGCGAATGGCTCATCATCGGCGGTATACTGATCGTGGTACTGATTCTGATTGACGGCTGGCGCCGTGTGAGTGCCAACCGCAATCGTTTGCGTCTGGAAATTGACCGTACTCTTTCGGAGTTGGGTGAGGCAGAACCGCCGCAGCACAACCCTGAACTGCCTAACGGTGGTGCACGGCGGCGCAGTCAGGAATCCGTACGAGAAACCCCGACACAAAAGCCAGCCGCAGTAAAGCCTGAAAGGGCCGCAACAACACAGCCACAGCCAGTGCGGCGTGAGCCGGTATTCAATGAACCGATCGTTTCCAAGCCCGCGAAGCAGCCATCGAATGCCACGGCGGTACAGGCAGAGCTTAGCGAGATGGACCCGCTGTTTGATGATATTCCTGCCGATACTGAGACGGGCCGTGCCCGTCCGGTTCGGAACAGAAAAAAATCAACAGCAGAAAACGATTCAACATCAATTCCGGTACAACAGACGATTGACGATGATCCGGAGCTGCTGCGCGCCGTCGAACAGGGTGAACTGCAGGGTGGTTCACTTGACTTCAATACCGATACCGAGCACGAAGAGCGTCAGATCAGTACCAGCCTGAATGACCGCATGGAGCTGGATTTTGAGCAGCCGATTCCGATCCTGTTCGACAAGGTGCCCTCACCCGATGCGGCTGATCTCCCGGATGACACCCTTGCGGCCTATAAGCGCTCACTGAGTGAACAGCCAGAACCCTCTCCGCGTCAGCATATTGAGAACGATCCACTGCAGGGGCTGACGGCCACTGAACTGCCAGCCGAACCGGACGAATCCCTGTTCAGCAGTACAGAGTTGGGTCTGGATGAAGAAAGCCCCGCTGTAGCAGAACCGACACCTGCAGTGTCTGAAGCGTCGGTTCCTGAAAAGCCACGGCCCGGATTGCGCAGTGCACCCGATCCCGAGCACGTTCTGGTGATCACGGTCGTTGGCCGTAACCGTCAGCTGCTGCCGGGACCCGCTTTGCACAAGATCGTTACGGCCTGTGGCATGGAATGGGGCGAAATGTCGATTTATCATCGCAGTGAAACAGATGCGCCCGATGCTGCCGTCCAGTTCAGTATGACCAACGCCGTTGCACCGGGTACCTTTGACCCAGAGCATCTGGAGCAGCTGCAAACACCTGCCGTGTCTTTCTTCATGTCCATGAGTGAACCGGATGATCCAATGAACGCTTATGAGTGCATGCTGGCGACCGCTGAAACACTTGCCAAGCACCTCGACGGCGATCTGCTGGATGAAGACCGCTCCGTCATGCGTCCTCAAACCAAGGAACACTATCGCGAGCGCATTCGCGAGTTCGAGATGCACAACCGCACCCGGCGGGTACACTGATACCCGCTTTCGTTCCACTTCTGACCAGACCCAGATTCCATGACCCTGCCTGAATCCGTCGTGACCCGTGCCGAGCAGTTACGCACCGAGATCGAACAACACAGTTACCGTTATTACGTGCTGGACGAGCCGAGTGTTCCGGATGCGGAATATGACCGGCTTTTCAATGAACTCAAGGCGCTGGAAGCGGAATATCCAGAGCTTGTGAGTGAAGATTCACCAACGCAGCGAGTCGGTAAAAAGCCGGACTCAGGTTTTGCCGAAGTGCGTCATGAACAGCCCATGCTGTCTCTGGACAACGCCTTCAGTGATGACGAGATGGCTACCTTTGTTCGCCGCGCACGTGAGCGTCTGGGGCTGAGCGCTGATGCGCCGCTGGCCATTGTCAGTGAACCGAAGCTGGATGGCCTGGCGGTCAGCTTGCTGTACGAGCAGGGCCGATTGGTGCGTGCTGCAACCCGGGGCGATGGTTATACAGGTGAGGATATCACCCTTAATGTACGCACCCTGCCCAGCGTGCCTTTGCGTTTGTTGGGCGAAGGCTGGCCACGGCTGCTGGAAGTGCGGGGCGAGATTTACATGCCCAGAGCCGGTTTTGAACGGCTTAATGAACAGGCCCGTGATGCCGGTGAAAAAACCTTCGTCAATCCGCGCAATGCGGCCGCAGGCAGTCTGCGTCAGCTGGATCCGGCGGTAACGGCTCGGCGGCCGCTGGAGTTCTGCTGTTACAGCACCGGTGTGGTTGAGGGTGGTGAATTGCCCGACAGCCATATCGAGCGGTTGAAGCAGCTCAACCGCTGGGGGCTGAAGATCAACCCGGAGATGCGGCGTGTAGATGGACTGGAGGGGTGCCGAGAAAGCTACCGCTCACTGGCGGATAAGCGCGATCAGTTGCCCTACGACATTGACGGCATTGTATTCAAGCTGGACCGGCTTGATCAGCAGGAAGCGCTGGGCTATGTCGCCCGCGCACCGCGCTGGGCCATTGCGCACAAGTTCCCGGCTCAGGAAGAGATTACACGCCTCAAGGCGGTTGAGTTTCAGGTTGGCAGAACCGGAGCAATCACACCGGTGGCCAGGCTGGAGCCGGTCTTTGTGGGCGGAGTCACCGTCAGCAACGCGACCCTGCATAACATGGATGAAATCGCCCGACTTGATGTGCATGCCGGTGACTGGGTCACGGTACGCCGTGCCGGTGATGTCATTCCGCAAATCGTACAGGTATTGAAGGAGCGTCGCGATGGCACTGAACAAAACATCAGCATCCCTTCATCCTGTCCGGTATGTGGATCGGATGTGGAGCGTACTCGGCTGATCAAGCGAGGCAAGGGACGGGAACAGGTCAGTGAAGGCTCAATCTACCGCTGTGTCGGTCGACTCTCGTGCCGTGCCCAGCTGACCCAGGCCCTGATCCATTTTGTCTCGCGCAAGGCGATGGACATAGATGGGCTGGGCGAAAAGAATATTGAACAGCTGGTTGAGCGTGGCCTGATAAAGTCTCCGGCTGATCTGTATCGACTACGGGTGGAAGACCTGCTCGAACTCGACGGTTTCGCACAGGTGTCAGCTGAAAAACTGTACAGCGCCATTGCGTCCAGCCGCCGCGTGGAGCTGGCCCGCTTTATCTACGCGCTTGGCATTCCGGAAGTGGGGGAAGGCACGGCGCGCACGCTGGCGCTGCAGCTGGGGTCTCTTGCGCGGTTGCGTCAGGCACTGCCGTTGCTGCTGACATGGTTGCCGGATATCGGGCTGGAAGTAGGGCATGAGATTCATAACTTCATGCAGGACGAGCATAACTGCCAAGTGATGGATGCATTACTGGCACAGGGCATTGAACTTCAGCAGGAGGCCGATATTGCAGCAGCGCTGCAGGGCGCCATCAGTCTGCCGATGTTGCTGCAGCGGCTGGACATACCGGGAGTGGCCAAAACCGGTGCTATGGCTCTGGCCGATCACTTCCAGTCACTGGAGCCTCTTCTGCAGGCAGATGCCGAGGCACTGGAATCGGTTGCCAAGCTCAGCAAAAAGGCGCGTAGCGGCCTGCTGCAGAAGTTGGCAGAGCCTGACTGGTGTGAGCAGGCAAGGGCACTGGAGCAGCAACTAAAGGCCTTTGGCATGCACTGGCAGTGCGAGGGTCCGTCTGATACCGGCTCCACACAGCCACTGGCCGGGCAGACCTGGGTACTGACTGGAACGCTCGAAACCATGACCCGAGACGAGGCCAAGGATCGCTTGCTGGCACTGGGTGCCAAGGTCAGCGGCTCCGTCTCCGGCAAGACTCAGTGTGTGGTGGCCGGTCCGGGTGCGGGTTCCAAGCTGAACAAGGCGACAGAGCTGGGCATTGAGATACTGGACGAGGATGCATTTATGAATCAGTTACAGGCTTGGGAAAAGGCATGATTGTTCCCTGGCAGTCACTAGACCCGGATACACTGCAGAATCTGCTGGAGGAGTTTGTCAGTCGTGACGGCACCGACTATGGTGAACAGGAACTCAGTCTGGCACAGAAGGCCGAGCAGATTCGACTGAAGCTGATCAGCGGTGAGGCTCTGCTGCTGTTCAGCGAAAGCACCGGTCAGTGCAACATTGTGCCCCGTGAACGCTTGCCGGAGTTTGATCACTGAGCCCGGCGGCGAGGAGATAGTGGGTGGAGCAACTGGATCAGATCAGTACACTGATCGCCCTTTCGATGGGGGTGGCCTGGGCCAGTGGCATCAATCTTTATGCCACGGTGCTCATGCTGGGTGTACTGAACAATATGGGCCATATCAGCCTGCCGCCGGGGCTGGAAATAGTCTCTGATCCATTGGTGCTGATTGCCGCCGGTTTCATGTACTGCGTTGAGTTTTTCGCTGACAAAACACCGGGGGTTGATACGGGCTGGGACGCCTTGCATACCTTTATTCGCATCCCTGCAGGAGCTGCTCTGGCGGCGGGAGCCGTGGGTGATCTGAGCCCAGCTGTTGGGCTTGCAGCAGCCCTGACCGGCGCTTCAGTGGCCGCAGGCAGCCATGCACTCAAGGCGGGCAGTCGGGTCATGATCAACACTTCTCCCGAGCCGGTCAGCAATTGGGTCGCGTCATTCAGTGAGGACCTGCTTGTAATCGGAGGGCTTTGGACGGCCCTTAACCACCCGTTATGGTTTTTGGGTGGGCTCATACTGTTTATCCTGCTGCTGGTCTGGCTGTTGCCGAAGCTCTGGCGCGGAGTGAAAAAAGTGTTCGGGTTTCTGGCCAGACTGTTTGGGGGCCAGAAAGATGACAGCCCGAGCCCCGAAGGTGATCTGGAGCGTGACGCACGCCGTGCGGCTGCACCCCGTCCAGGCATTAAGCCTCAGCTGCCTCCGGACTGATCAGGCCCAGCTCTCTACATGACCATCATTGATCAGCATTCTGATCAGATCGGTGCGACACACAATGCCTTCCAGCTTCTCGTCGCGGTCTATCACCGGAATTGCGCCGATGGGGTAACGCACAAAACTGGCGGCAATGCTGGAAACCTCAGTGTCGGGTGAAGCTACTATCATTTGGCGATGATAGGCTTGGGTGACACTGACCGGTGAGTCAGTGCCACGTTGCATGATGTCGTGTATGGAGATAATGCCCAATGCCCGTTCGTCAGCATCTACCACCATCAGATGCGAAACTTCCTGCTCCTGCATCAAGGCCCAGGCCTGACGCAGACTGGTTTCCGGCGGAATGGTGAGCACGGGGCTGGTCATGATCTGGGCCGCCCGCAGCCCTTGCGGCTTTTTGGGCTTGTCACCGGCGGTGCTGGCGTCCTGATAGGCTTTCTGCGAAGCCTTGCCCGGGCTTTCACCGGGAACCTGAAAGCGCTCCTTTGATAGCTGTATGCGCTGCTCAAGATCCTGTTGCTGACGAATCTGGTCTTCAGAGCCCGGTACAGCAGCACTGTTGATGCTTTGAGTCAGACCTTCCACTCCGCGGGGGCGAAACAGAGACTCAACTGGTGTCTGGATCCGATACCCCTGATCGTAGATGACAAGTGCCATAAACTGCTACTCCGCCAGTGCCGGATAATGCCGGCCTTCTTATTATAGCGTCTTGCGGATCAAATTCTTGACCATAAAACGCGCCGGGTTAAGGATCCGAACCTGATCTGCAGCAAGCGGCAACGGCGCACCGCTGATCAGGGCCGCGATCAACTGCCCACAGATTGGACCACTGAGCAGCCCTTTCGATCCATGGCCCACATTCACGAAGAGCCCACGCTGCAGCGGAGGCCGTGCAGTGAAGGGCCAACGGGCATCATCGCGCAGCTTGGCATAGGTCTCGATGAAAGCGTCGTGGTCCGCTACTGCACCCGCCAGCGGCAGATAGTCGGGTGTACTACAGCGAAATGCGACCTTGCCCTCAAGCGACTGCTGCTGCAGGGCCTGGCCCAGCTTTGGCAGAGCCCGCTGCAGAATATCCAGATTGTGCTGGTGCTCTTCCTGTCGTACCTGATCATTGCTGTCATGCAGTACAAATGATGCACCGAAACAGTACTCACCATTCAGCGGAGGGGAGATATAGCCCTCACCACAGACGACCGTTTTCAGCGGCGGGAGCCCGGCCGGTGCAGACGCCTGACTGGTCTGGCCTCTGATTGGTTTGAGCGGCAACTGTGACAGTGGATCAAACCTCACGGCCTGGCTGGCGCAGCAGACCACGACCTGCTCGCTACTGAATCCGCTGTTGCCCAGGTGCCAGCGCCCGGAACGACGCTCAAGTGTCTCAACGGGCGTGTTGTAGTGGCACTCAATATTGGGGTGTGACAGCAGCAACTCACACAACCGGGCAGGCGCTATCCAGCCTGCGGTGGGGAAAAACAGCCCGCCCTCACCGGTTGTGATGCCTGCCAGCTCACTGGCGGTTGCTGCATCCACGGCACGAACCAGAGAATAGGGGTAGGCGGCCTGTTCGATGACCTGCTGTTGCCGTTCGGCTTCCTTATCGGTCAGAGCCAGCTGCAGTACACCGCAACACTGGCCTAGCTCGGGGTGTTCCTCGCTAAGAGTAGCCAGCAACGCGCTGGTATGAATCAGGCCGCTGAGATGAAAGTGGCTGTGTAGGGTTGGGCTGGCGGGCAGCTTTGCATACAGAGCCCCTTGAGGGTTGCCAGAACCCTCCATCGCCGGAGCTGCATGGCGTTCCAGCACGATGACCCTGTAGCCCTGCGATGCCAGTGCGTATGCGGTGGAAGCACCGGCGATGCCGGCTCCAATCACCACAATTGGCTCGTCCGTGATGGCAGCGGCTGGGCGCTGAAACCAGATCGGAGTGTCCGCCGGTGTGGCGTCAAAGGGGGCGAGCGTCATTCGACCGCTGAGCATTTCCCGCTTGCGGCCAAAGCCAGGGCGCTTGATGACTTCGAAACCGACCTCCTGCAGGCCACGCCGAACCACTCCGGCTGCGGTGAAGGTCGCAAAGGTGCTGCCCGGCCTGCTAAGGCGTGCAATTTCACTGAACAGTTGTTCATTCCAGAGCTCAGGGTTGCGTGCCGGGGCGAAACCGTCCAGAAACCAGGTATCCACTCGCGCATCAAGCCGGGGCAGTGTCTCCAGTGCATCCCCAAACAGCAGCGTCAGCAGAATACGCCCGGCATCAAACACGAGGGTATAGGCTCCGGCGACCGGCTGTGGGTAACTTTTAAGAAGCTGCTTGGCCCCATCGCTGAATTCGGAAAAGTTCGACAGAGCTTGCCTGAGATCGGCAGCGCTTAGCGGGTATTTCTCACAGGAAATGTAGTGCAGCTGCTGCTCTGCTGGAGCCTGTTGCAGCCATAACGCGCGGCAACACAGAAAGTTCAGCCCGGTTCCAAAACCGGTTTCAGCCACCACGAAAGGGGCGCCGCTGGCTTCACTGAATCGTTGCTCAAGCGCATTGGCATCCAGAAAAACATGGCGCGTTTCCGCTATGCCGCCGGCGCGGTTGAAATAGATATCTTCAAACAGCGTGGATGACGGTACGCCATCCTGCCACTCCAGATCGGCCTGCTGCAGTGGTGCTTGAGGGTCAGTCATGCTCGTTTGCTGCTGAGGGCGCCTGTTGCTCGCGTGCCGGCTTCATCAGGTGCAGTGAGCGGGTGCGCTTCAAGGCACGGTTCTCATGGTGCAGCGCGGTTTTTGCCAGCATGTGAGCGGTCACCGGAGCCGTGATCAGCAGGAACAGGGTGATCAGCAGTTCGTGCAGGCTGAGATAGCCCTGTTCATAAGTCATCAGGATCATGGAGGCGATCAGAATACCGCCCATGCCTAGTGTGGTCGCCTTGGTTGGTGCGTGCAGGCGGGTATAAAAGTCGGGCAGCCGGCTGAGGCCGACCGAGCCTACCAGCACAAAGAAGCCACCGATCAGCAGCAATATGGATACCAGAAGTTCAACCCAAAAAGTCATATGCAAACCTATTCAATGATGTCGCCGCGCAGCAGATATTTGCACAGGGCCACGGTGCTGACGAAGCCTAGCATCGCAATCAGCAAAGCTGCTTCAAAATAGAGGCTGGTACGCATGTACATGCCGTACAGCAGAATCAGGGCGATGCTGTTGATATACATGGTGTCCAGCGCCAGAATTCGATCCGACAGATCAGGCCCGCGCAGCAGTCGCCACAGGTTGAGAATCAGGGCAACACAGAGAATGCCGCTGACGATCATGAGTGCCGTGTCTAGCATGCAAAAATCTCCTTCAGCGGCGCTTCATAACGTGACTTGATGGTGGCAATGAGAGCCTGTTCGTCGGTCACATGCAACGCATGAATATAGAGCCACTTGTGGTCAGACGACAGCTCCGAGCTCACGGTGCCCGGTGTCAGGGAAACGGTGCTGGCCAGCAGCGTAATCGGCAACTCTTCTTTAATATCCAACGGCACGGCAACGAACGCTGGCTGCAGCCGGCGCACCGGTCCCAGTACCAGAATGGCAACCTCGATATTGGCAACCACGATATCCCCCAGCACCTTGAGAATGTACTTCAGTGCCAGCAAAGGGCGCCTCACATGAGGCTGCTCGGTTTTGAGTGGAGCACACAGGATGGGGATCACCAATGACAGAAATGCGCCGAGTACAATATGCCCCGGTGCAACCGTGTTGTTCAGCAACAGCCAAACGATAAACAGCAACAGGCTGTGTATCGGCATGGGCAGCCAGAGTGAGCGACTCATGAAGGACCTCCCGGCAGCAGAACAGGCAAGTGAATCGGTACAGAGTGCAACTGGTGTGCGGCCTCACGGGTATATTCCGTCATCGGGCCACCCAAAACCACAAGCATCGGAGCTGCCAGCAGGAGCAGGGTAACGGCAGCGAGGTGCCAGGGTGAAGCGACCTCGCCTTGGCTCTTGTCGGTGCTGCGACGCCAGAACAGCGTTGTACCGGCACGTGACAGCGCGATGATGGCAATCAAGCTACTGATCAGCAGGACCGGCCATACCCAAAGCATTTCAGTGGTGCCGTGGGCGGCCTGCAGCAGCAAAACCTTGCCGACAAAGCCTGAGAAAGGCGGAATGCCAGCCACTGTCATGGCACCAATAAAAAACAGCACACCCAGTAGCGCCGGTTGGCGTACGCGACGAGATACCACAAAACGGTCAGCGGCCTTGCCACGTTGTTGCCCGATCAGGTCTGCAATCAGAAACAGCGCTGCGCACACCAGCGTACTGTGCACCAGGTAATAGAGCCCGGCCGATGTGGCATCTTCGTTCTGCAGCGCGATCGATACCAGCAGTGTCCCCACCGAAATTACCACCAGGTTGGCCGTCAGCTCCCGCAGGTTGGGGCTAGCAAGTGCGCCTATACTGCCAACCACCAGGGTCAGCAGGGCCAGCGGCCAGATCCAGGGCTGGGCCATGAATGCCAACTCGCCGGCATTTTCGCCGAATACAACGGTATGGATTCTGAAAATACTGTAGATGCCGACCTTGGTCATGATCGCGAACAGCGCAGCAACGGGGGCGCTGGCCGACGCATAGGTACGTGTCAGCCAGAAATGCAGCGGCAGCATCGCGGCCTTAAGGCCGAACACCACCAGCAACAGCAGACCACCGGCACGGGCCAGGGTCTTCTCACCGCCGGAAAGCGCTGCAATCTTGGTCGACATGTCGGCGATGTTCAGGGTGCCCAGTGTGCCGTAAAGAATGCCCAGGGCGAACAGGAACAGGCTCGAACCGACCAGATTCAGCGCGACATAGTGAAAGCTTGCCTGAGTCTTCTGCTTGCCACCACCGTGAATCAGCAGGGCGTAGGAGGCAATCAACAGCACCTCAAAGAAGACGAACAGGTTAAAGGCGTCACCGGTCAGGAATGCGCCATTGATGCCCATGATCTGGAACAGTACCAGCGGGTGGAAGTAGGAACCGGTGCGGTCATCGCCGGCGCAGGCATACAGAATCGAGGCCAGCCCCAGCACCGAGGTCAACAGCACCAGAAGGCTGGAGAGGCGGTCAGCGACCAGCACAATACCGAATGGAGGCTGCCAGTCGCCCAGAACGTAAAGCTGAATCCCCTGTTGCTGAACCTGCAATAGCAGAATGGATACGAGCAGTGTCAATGCCGAAAAGAACAGAGCGGCTGCACGCTGTCGATCTGGACTGCCGCACAATGGAGGCAACAGCAGCAACAGAGCGCCAATCATGGGAATCAGGATCGGCAGAATGGGCAGGTGTGCGGTCATGCCTTCTCCTTACGGCTGCGGGCCTTGGTTTCGGGCTGAGGAGGCAGACGACCGTCCACATGATCATTGCCCAGGTCGGCACGGGCACGCATGGCCAGAATGACGATGAAGGCGGTCATGGCAAAACCGATCACAATGGCTGTCAGTACCAGCGCCTGTGGCAGCGGGTCAGCGTAACTGTAAGAGGTACCAAGAATGGCCGCACCATCCAGCTTCAAACGCCCACTGGAAAACAGGAACAGATTGACGGCGTAGGACAGCAGGGTAATGCCGAGCACCACCGGGAAGGTTCTGCCCCGCAGGCAGAGAAAAATCCCTGAAAAGGTCAGCAGGCCGACACAGGTCGCGTATACGGCTTCCATTATTCAGACTCCGGCAAAGTGGGTCGATGGTTGGTAGTCAGTTTGCCCAGGTTGGCCAGGATCAGCAGGGTAGCCCCCACAACGGTCAGGTAAACCCCAAGATCAAACAGCATGGCGCTGGCCAGTTCAAATTCGCCGATCCAGGGCAAGCTGAAATAGTCGAACCAGGATGTCAGGAACGGGCGATCGAAGACCCAGCTGCCCATTCCGGTCAGGGTGGCGATGAGCACACCGCTGGCAATCAGCCACTGGTAATTGACCTTCAAGCGCTCTTTGATCCAGTCGACCCCATGAGCAACATATTGCTGGACCAGAGCGACAGAGGTAACAAGACCCGCAATGAAGCCGCCGCCGGGCAGGTTATGGCCGCGCAAGAAAATGTAAACCGACACCAGCAGGGCCAAGGGCAGCAGGCTCTGCGAAATGACGGCCAGCATCATGGGGTGACGGTCGCTGGCCCAGGCACGGCCACTCTCGTCCCCGGCAGGCATGTAGAGCCGCATGCGTACGATCAGTTTGTAGATACCCAGAGCCGCAATACCCAGTACCGTAATTTCACCCAGGGTATCGAAACCACGGAAATCCACCAGAATCACGTTGACTACGTTGGTACCACCGCCACCGGTTTTGCTGTTGGCCAGGAAAAAGTCAGAGATGCTGTGCAGCGGTCGGGTCATCAACGCATAGTTGATGGTGCCAATGATGCCGCCGAGCATGGCTGCAATACCCAGATCGCGGACCACCCGCTTGGGGGAGGATTCCTTGGGCGTCTTCTGTGGCAAGAAGAACAGGGCCAACATCAGCAGGATTACGGTCACCACCTCGACCGAAAGCTGAGTAAGGGCCAGATCCGGCGCCGAGAAGCGGGCAAAGGTAATGGACACAATCAGCCCGACCACCGACAGGGTCAGCAGTGAAATCATACGCTTGCGGTGCCACACCACCGTCGCCAGTGCGCTGAGGCAGAGCAGTACGGCTGCCGTGATTTCAACTGCATCGATCGGCAGGTGAGGGCGCAGGCCGGCTGTGGTGTTCAGATCCATCAACGGGCCTGCCATCAAAACCAGTGCAAACAGCAGCAACAGGAACATGTAGCGCTGCAGAGAGCCGTTATCGAGGAAGCCGTGGATACTGCGAGCCGTGCGCACCATTTGTTGAATGATGCGCTCAAACACCAGCTTGGCATCGGTTTCCGGGAATTGAGCCTGGAACTGATACAGGTGACGGCGGTTATAGTAGATCATCAGGCCGCCAGCCAGTGCGATGATGCTCATCAGCAATGGCAGGTTGAAGCCGTGCCAGATCGACAGGCTGTATTCCGGCACATTGCCGTCCAGCACCGCCGACGATGCGGACTCCAGTAGCCCACCCACAATGAAGCCGGGGAAAATGCCAAGCAGAAGACACAGCGTCACCAGAATCTCGACCGGTATTTTCATATAGCGCGGTGGTTCATGGGGTGTCTTGGGCAGGTCGATCGGTTCGCCGTTAAAAAACACGTCATGGATAAAGCGCATGGAGTAAGCCACTGCAAAAATACCCGCCAGCGTTGCCAGTACCGGTACCATCCAGGACAGTGAGCCCAGTGCCACCTGATGCAGAGTCTCGGCGAAGAACATCTCCTTCGACAGAAAGCCGTTGAGTAAAGGCACACCAGCCATGGACGCCGCTGCTACCATCGCCAGCGTGGCAGTATGCGGCATGTAGTGCCACAGACCGTTCAGCTTGCGCATGTCGCGTGAACCGGATTCGTGATCAATGATGCCGGCAGCCATGAATAGCGACGCCTTGAATGTGGCATGGTTAATGATATGAAACACGGCCGCCACGGCGGCCAGTTCGGTGTCCATGCCCAGCAACAGCGTGATCAGGCCCAAATGGCTCACGGTGGAATAGGCCAGCAGCCCTTTCAAATCATGCTTGAACAGCGCGATATAGGCACCCAGCAGCAGGGTGGCAAGACCGGTCAGGCTGACGGTCAGGAACCAGAGCTCGGTACCGGACAAAACCGGATAGAAGCGAGCCAGCAGGAAGATGCCTGCCTTGACCATGGTAGCCGAGTGGAGGTAAGCACTGACGGGTGTGGGGGCCGACATGGCATGTGGCAGCCAGAAATGAAATGGAAACTGGGCCGACTTGGTGAATGCACCGAGCAGAACCAGAATCAATGCAACCGGGTAGGCAGCATGCTCGCGCAAAGTATCACCGCTGGCCAGTACCACGCTGAGGTCGTAGCTGCCGACAATATGAGCGACCAGCAGCAGGCCTGCAAGCAGCGCAAGCCCCCCGGCACCCGTAACCGTCAAGGCCATGCGGGCGCCCTTGCGCGCTTCGCTCTTGTGGTGCCAGAAACTGATCAGCAGAAAGGAGCTGATACTGGTCAGCTCCCAGAACATCCACAGCTGCAGCAGGTTGTTGGATGTCACGATGCCGACCATCGATGTCATGAACAGGATCAGGTAGGCATAGAAGCGCGCCATGGAATCCTGGGGCGAGAGGTAATAGCGGGCATACAAAATGATCAGCAGACCAATGCCAAGAATCAGTAGCAGAAACAGCAGCGCAAGGCCGTCGAGCCGGAACGACAGCTCCAGACCCAACGCCGGTATCCAACTGAACGTTTGCTGCAGGGTTTCGCCGGCAAATATCTGCGGCACGGCCTGCAGTACCAGAAACAGTGACAGTGCCGGCAGCATGGCTGTGAACCACGCACAGGCGCTGCGGCCGAAGCGTTCGGTGAACAGGGGGACCAGGGTGCCGATCAGGGGTAATAACGGAATCCAGAATAGGCTCATCTGCTGGGCGTGCTCCGGTCGGTAGCGGGTGAATTCATGTATTAGCGGTCGATGAAATATGCGCTGAATGAGAGTAATTTATACCTTTTGACGGCTCCAGAGTCCACCAAATGCGGTCGAGCAGGGCGGACTTTCCAGCAACATGTGTGCCAGTGAAAAGACCGCCTTGATGTCGGAAAAGTTCAGAACAGGAGCTGTTGTACTTGTTCAAGCACGGCCGCTTCTGTCCAGGGCTTGGTCAGGTAGGCAGAAACACCTGCGGCTTCGGCTTCGCCACGGTGCTTGCGCGTTGAGCGGGAGGTTATCATGATGATGGGGATATCATTGAAGTTTTGGCTGTTGCGTACAATGGCCGCCAGTTCCATGCCGCTCATGCGGGGCATTTCCAGGTCCGTCAAAATCATGTCGGGCGGGTTGGCGCGCACCTTGTCGAGTGCATCCAGTCCATCAATGGCCGTGGTGACATCGTAGCCACTGTCGCTGAGCAATGTCTCGAGTGTTTTGCGTGCACTGAGTGAGTCGTCAACGACCAGCAAGCGTGGCAAGTGCAGGTCAAGGTTGGCATCAGGCGATTCCAGAGCCGTTGCCAGTACCGAGTGCCGGTGACGTACGCGGGCCTGCAGGTCAATAATGGGAGCGATTTCGCCGTTGGCAAGAATGGTCACGCCCGGAATGCCAGGGATGTCGGGTATATGCTCCCCCATCGATTTGAAGACCTGCTCTCGGTGCGCCAGTATTTCAGGTACAAATACGGCTGCTTCCTCATCCTGATCAAGCTGTACCAGTACGACAGGGTGTATGCGCATGGCGGCATAATCCGGAACGGCTTCACCCGTCAGGCCTTCAAGGGTATAGGCAGGGTATTCTGCATCTGCCGTAACGAAAACGGGCCGTTCATTATGTGTCTGCAGCTGCCCGTCAAGTGAAAGCAGGTTCTTGCTGATGCTGTGGCTGGACAAGGCATGGATTTTTCCGTTGCCCGAACGTACCAGCAGGGTGTGTACGAGGAGGGAAGATGCCGACATCGACAGGTCAAACCGGGTGCCTTTGCCCGTCTGTGAATGAATGGTGAGTGTACCCTGCATGCGGGAAACCTGCTGATAGACCACATCCATGCCGATACCGCGACCGGACAGCTGGCTGATTTCGTCCCGCGTTGAAAAACCGGGCACAAGAATCAAACGCTGGATTTCAGCATCGCTCAATACCGAGGATGGCTCAATCAACTGCTTGCGCTCGGCAATTTCACGTACGCGTTGCAGGTTAATACCGGCGCCGTCATCTTCACAACTGACCTGGACTTTACTCTGGCGCTGGCTGAAACTGATTTTCAGTGTGCCGGTTTCATCCTTGCCAGCCTCGAACCGCATGTGCGGTGTTTCCAGGCCATGATCTACGGCATTGCGGATGATGTGCATCAGAGGGTCAGCCAGCTGATTCAAGATCTGACTGTCCATCATTACGCCTTCACCTTCAATTACAAGTCGCGCCTGCTTGCCCGAGGCTCGGCAGGCTTGTCGCATGATGCGTTGCATGCGAGAGGTGATGCTTCTGACAGGCACCAATCGGGTGTTGAGTACGTTTTCCAGAGACTCTTTCTGCAAGTTGGCCTGAGCGACGTGCAGTTCAGTGAGCTGCCTCAGTTGCTGAGCTGTCTGATGGTCAACTTCACGTACGTCGGCAACGGCTTCCTGCAGTTGCGACAAGGTCGCGTGCATATCGTGATAACGGTCCATCTCCAGCGGGTCAAAGTCCGTGTCCCCTTCCTGCATGGAAGGTGTCAGGGTGAAATGGTCGTGCAGTTGCTGTTCCAGATCAAACATCACTGTCTGCAGTACACGCTGGCGGTCTCGGTTGGAGCGGGTCAGGCGGCGCAGTTGCAGCAGGCTGTCATCCAGCTGTGCGTTCAGCGTGCTTGACTCTCCGGTAATACGGAACAGATTGTCGAGGATACCGACCGGAACGCGTATCTGGTTATTGTCACGAGATTCCTGCTGAGCCGGAGTGTTGAGCGGCGGCTCAGCTGCCTGGAACTCGGCCTGTTCGCGACGACGGTGGCGCTCTGCATCGTCGAGTGCTGCTGAAGCACACTCAACCCCCTCTGTCTGCAACCGGAAGAACCAGTTCATCAACTGCTGTAGCTGGGTCAAGGCGGTTTCAGGCAGTTGACCGCCTTCGGTTACAGCCTCGCTCATCTGGGCCAGACAGTCGGCTGCATCCGTCAGGTCCTGTGACAGCTGCTCACCGGGGAGCGTGGAGGTATCGGTCAATACTTCCAGAATGTCTTCAAGATGATGAGTCAAGTTGGCAAGGCCGCGTATGCCTGCCATGTTGGCCAGCCCCTTGATGGTGTGTGCGGCACGTTGAGCGCCCAGCAAACCGTTGACATCTCGGTCACTTATCACAGCTTGCAGCTGTAGCTGGAACTCATCCACCAAAAGTGGCAACTCGGCGCACAGCATATCCATCAGCTGAAGATCTATTTCATCACCTGTGCTCAGGTCAATATCGTCTGCTGTGGCGGTCTGCAGTTCTATTTGGTCCGGTGATCGGAGACTGGTTAGTGCCAGCAGTCCTGAAATAAAAGCAGCCTGCTGGGGGTCAGTATGAATAGGCAGGCAGTCATCACTGAGGCAATCAATCAGATCTTCTCGGATCAATTTGTCGGCCGGCGCGTCCAGGTGTCGATGCAAAGCGCTGAGGCAGTGGGCAAAGTGGGTGCGGTTATAGTCGAAAAATTGTTCCGGATGCTGGCGAAAGAGATGGAGGTTGGCGCCAAGACCCTGCAGCAGCAACTGAGCTCCAGTCAGATTGACGGTAGCGCAGGCGCGGCTCAAGGGTTGGAGGGCGTCCAGGCTGGTCTCCAATAGTGCCATAGTGTCGCTGGGTGGTTGTTGCCACTGCAGCTCCAATGCCTGCAGTGAACTCGTCAGCATGGCCATAATGCCAGGATCTACGGCGGGGCCATCCTGTTCCAGCAGCGACATGTCCACCTCACAAAAGCGGTCGCCACTTCGGTGCTCATCAATGAATGGATCTGCATCGGCCTGTGTGTGATTTTCGGGTCCGTCGGGGGCGGCGGGCAACGTCTCTTGAATAAGCTCTAACTGGTCCTTTTGTTCACTCGAGTCCAGCGGTTCTGGCCAGCGTGGGTCGAGCAATAGATCCAGAACACTGATTGCCCGCTGTTGGTCAGGGTGTTGCAGCAGCTGTTGCAATGCAGACTGTAATTCAAGAACGGGAGTAGCATGAGGGGTTTCTATTCCCTCAACACGTTCGGCAGCCAGAGCGATCAGGTCTGCTAACACGGGTGAATCCGCAGCAAGTGTTTCACTCAGCTCAGCCAGCCCCTCGGCCAGTGCCTCTGGGTCGTCAGCGTGTTCAAAGCAGTTCAATAAGCGTTCTGAAGGCGTGCAGCAGTCCATGCCGGCTTGAGCCTCGATCGTTGCAGCTATTTCGAGAGGAGCTGCAAAGCGACGCAGGCGTGGCCATTCTTCTTCCAGCAGCTGTGGCAGTAACTCCAGATCCTGTGGGTCGAGTGGCGAGTCCCATACGGCTGTTGCAGGTGCCTGCTGCACATATTCCAGCAGGCTTTTCGGCGTGTCCGCATTCAAGATCAGGCCCAGTTGGTGCAGCACACTCTCTGCCTGGGCCGGGCTCAGAGCTGCTCCCTGTTCTGCCTCGATCTGCTCTGCCAGCAGGGCCAACAGGTCGCCACATCCCGGCATCCCCTGATCGTGAAACAGATCTGCCAGCTGATTCATTTGCTCGCTGATACTGTCTGGCTCACTCCCGCTGTCGGTTTGAAGGCACTCAATCAGTTGCTGCAGCGACTCAAGAGCCGTCGTGCTTGTGGTCTGGTCCATGACGACCCCCTTTACTCGGCCTGCTGCAGCTTGAATACGCTTATGGAGCGCTGCAGTTCATCGGCCGCGCCAACCAGTCGTTCAGACAACTGTTTCTGTTGCAGCATCTCGGTATTGGTTGCGTGTGTGAAGTCGTTAATGCTGCCAGCACGCTGGCGCAGATTCTGGGCCAGCTTTGCCTGGCCGGTTGCGCTTTGCGCAATACGTACCACGGACTCAACCAGAGACTGGGTCGTTTTGCGGGTTTCTTCCATACGTTCACCCGCCTGTTCGGCCAATCGTGTACCGGATACCACATCTTCAATTACGGTGTTTATGACGTGAATGGTATCAGCAGTTTCCAACTGAATATTGTTAACCAGGCTTTCGATCTCGGCGGTCGCTTCACGTGAGTTTTCAGCCAATCGCTGCACTTCATCAACAACAACCATCAGGCCGCGGCCGGCCTCGCCTGCCGAAGCGGCATGCATACTGGCGTTCAATGACAAAATATGGGTTCGTTCGGAAATGTTGTTGATCAGGCTGATAATACCGCCTATTTCCTGTGAACGTTCTCCCAGACGCTTGATGCGTTTCTCGGCCTCATGGATCGTCTGGCGAATCTTGTTGATACTGGCTACTGTTGCCGAAACGGATTCCTTGGCATTTTCTGTCGTATTGATCGCCTTTTGAGAGGCACTGTTGGTAACGGCTGCCAATTTGGCAATTAGTTGCATCGCCTGAATGGCTGAATCAAGGCCTTGCAGTGTTTCATTGATCTGCTCCTGTTCTTTACTGGCGTGCAGAAGCACCGCTTCGGACTGTGTTTTAACCTGTACCGAGGTGCTGTTGACCTCAGAGGTAACCGCGCTGACTTCACGCAATACGTTTTCAATCGAGTTGGTCAGCTGGTTGATGGAGTCCGCCACTGCACCGGTGATATCTTCTGCAACCGGTACGCGTACAGTCAGGTCGCGCTGACTGATCTTGAATACATTCTGAATCAGCTGAATGATTGAGTCGTTCAGTTTCTTGTTTTCTTCCGACTGGCGGGCAATTGCCGCCTCCTTTTCATCCAGCAAACTGTTCAGTACGCTTGCCATTTGTCCAAGTTCATCGCGGCTTTCCAACTCTGTACGTGCATCGGTATCACCATTACGTACCGCATTTACAGTGGCGTAGAGCTTGGCAATCGGATCCAGAACGCCGTGCTTGACGATTGCCATGGCGGCGATAAGGGCGAAGCTGAGCAGCAGCAATGATCCAAGAAACAGTTTGAGCATTTCCGCCTTGGCTTCGTTGCGTTGGGCAATGGCTTCAGCACTGTAGATGTCCGGCAGCAGTTTCAACACGATGTTTTCATGCTGCAGCGTGGCAAAAATGGGGCCGAACGCCTTTTGCAGTCGGAGTACCCGCTCCTTGCGTGGGGCTGACGAGGCTTTAACGGCATTCAGCTCTGCCAGAGCATGCTCAATGTCCAGTGTAGAAAGGCGATCTTTCAACTCATCGCCCCCGGGCAAATTGGTCAACAGAGCCGGTAATTTCTCAAGTTGAATAAAAAAGGCTTGAGTACTGTTTTCAAGCGTATTCAGAGACGCCACCGAAAGGGTCAGGCGAGCCCGCGTAAATGCCAGCTGCGCTTCATTGAGTTGCTGTGTCAAAACGGAAGCGACATTCGACACGGCACGGGTTTCAGCGTCAATGCGTTGCGATTCCTCATCAATAACGATGGTACGGTAGTAGGCAATTGCGATGGCTACCATACAGATGAGCAGCATAATGCCTGCTATCGCAAACTTGGTGCTTATCCGTATGCCTTGCAGGTTCCGTGAAGAAGTCATATCTGTTCCCTTGAAACGTATTGTTGGCTTTTTATTGTTGTTTGGAGGGTTGAAATTGCAGCTTTAAATGGTTCAGCAGCGCCGTGTGGTCAATTTCGTACCACCGTTGCCCGTTTTGTTGCCATGCTTGGCTGATAAAGGATGACAGGTTTGCGGGCTGATCGGTGGCGTTGAGATGTTCGACAGAGGAGAGGTCTGTTAACACGGTTGGCAGAGTCGGAATCATAAATCCTGCTGTATTGGGGTGAGCATCCAGCAGCAGAATCCAGAATTCTCGTTTCTGTCCTGCCCTGGGAATGTTCGTGTCAAGGTAACGTGCCAGGTCATAGACCGGAACGGCATGGCCGCGATGATTGATAAACCCGGCAAACCAGTCGGGGCAGTCTGGCAAGGCGCAAATGCTCTGCTTTGCCGCCAGTTCGCAGTACGTACCTGGCTGTAAAAGGAAATGATGGCCGCTAAGGCTGAAGCCGTGACGAATCTCACCAGATGCTGCTGCCGTTGTAGCCATGTCGGCTTGCAGCAGTCGGTCAAGCGTACTGTTGATATCGTCCATGATGCTCTCCTGTCAGCTGAAGGCCTTGACCTGATCCAGTATGTCCTGATCAGAGAACGGCTTGGCGACCAGTGCACTCGCACCCTGTAACTGCGCCCAAACTCGGTCTGCCTCCTGGTGCTTGCTGGATACGATAACGACCGGAATAGAACGGGTGCTTTCGGCGCTGGTGATATGCCGGCAGGCAGAGAAGCCGTCCACCTCGGGCATTACAATATCCATGAATATCAGATCGGGCTTTTCCTGCTCAGCCAAAGTGATGCCTTGCTGGCCGTTTTCGCCGACAAGAATCTTGGCGCCGGTTGTCTGAAGAATGGTTTGCAGGTGCTGCTGTTGAACAGGATCGTCTTCCACAATCAGGATTTTGTTGATGGCCATGGCAGATATCTTACTCCGGTAGATGAAACGCGTTATTTTCTGAATTCGCTGACCCAGCGGGAAACACGCCGAATCACTTTTTGAAACTCGGCATGCTCGATAGGCTTGGTCAGGTAGGTTGAAGAGCCAGCCATGATTCCCTTGACCTCATCCAGAGGAGATGTTTTCGATGACAGCATGATGATCGGTGTTTTCTTCAATGCTGGCATGGATCGCATGCGAGTACAGGTCTCAAAACCATCGATGCCAGGCATCATGATGTCGAGGAAAATAAAGTCATAATGGTTGTCGGCCACCTTGGCCAGAGCCGATTCACCATCATCGGCAAAGTCCAGATTTACTGGGTGATCCAGCTGTTGCAGTTCCCTGGCAAGCATCTGCTGCATTGGGTGGCTGTCGTCCACGACCAGAACGGCATAGGACGCATCAGTCACCGTCTCAGGGGCGGTATCTTTCAGCTTCTGGACCTCAGCGATGCGGGCGTCGTATTTGCTGAACGGGTTCTCCGTTTCCGCCTGGACATCAAGATCAATGGCATCCGGCTCAGAAAGTGGCCTTTCAGTGGCTTCGGCTACAGGTGTAGAGAGTGACGGTTCAAACGGTTGGTACTGTTCCAGTGTACGGATGACGCGGGATGAGATCAGAGGTGATTTGATGTGAGGCAAGCTGCTGTCATTTGGGCGGGCTTTGCTGACCAGGATCACCCGGCGGTGATATTCCTGTGGCAGTTCTGAAACCGCCGGTTGCTGCAGTAGCTCTGGCCCGAACACGAGAAGAAGGTCGGGTAACTCATTCTGATCAAAACTGACGAGCACAAGCGGCCGTTTTGACAGGCTGAGAATTTTTTCCAGTTTTTTCAGCTGATCAGAGGGGAAACCCAGCGTCCCTATCTTCATGTACTATCCCTGCTCGTCGGTCGCTCTACCAGTAGGAGTCAGAACGATTATTATTGTCGTGCTTTTGTATCAACCGATTGGTATGGGTTTTTAAAGCATAAAACAGAAGATGGCAACAGTGCGGTGGATAATTGTAATGCTGCTTAAGGATTGTGTAGCAATATAAAGACTTTTTGTGGAAATAGGGCATCCCGCGAATTCAACTCCCAAGCAAAACAACAGTAGACTGTATAAATTGATTCAGGGCTGGCATCAGTTTGTAGTGGTCAATCAATCATTCACAAACACCCGGGAGGAGTCCGGCATAGAGCTACCGAAGGGGCAAAGGACTCACGTATTGCAGTAACTTAAGTGAGGGAACTTTCGACCGTCCGCATGGATAGAGGTCAAATTTTGAATTTGAGGTAGGTGTTTCTTGCTTTTGGTTCAGTGGTTTCGGAAAAGCCCTGTGCTATGAGATCTGCGAAATTGTACCGGCAATGGACCGGAGGGAAGGGGCCTTGGGGTGACAGAATTCGCCTAAGTGATTGAAAATAATGGTGGGCCTTCCGGGACTTGAACCCAGGACCTGCCGATTATGAGTCGGATGCTCTAACCAACTGAGCTAAAGGCCCCAAAAAGAGCGCCAATGATACCACTTCCGGTCATTGGCGCAATACTATTGAAATGAAGTACTTAGCCTTCGTCGATGAAGGTGCGCAGGTGATCGGAGCGGCTTGGGTGACGCAGTTTGCGCAGCGCCTTGGCTTCGATCTGACGGATACGCTCACGGGTGACATCGAACTGCTTGCCCACTTCCTCGAGGGTGTGGTCGGTGTTCATGTCGATACCGAAGCGCATGCGCAGGACTTTGGCTTCACGCGCGGTCAGGCCGGAGAGGATCTCCTTGGTGGCTTCACGCAGGCCTTCGCCAGTCGCAGTGTCGACCGGGGAGGACAGGGTGGTGTCCTCGATGAAGTCGCCCAGGCTGGAGTCTTCGTCGTCGCCGATCGGGGTTTCCATGGAGATCGGCTCTTTGGCGATCTTCAGCACCTTGCGGATCTTGTCTTCCGGCATTTCCATACGTTCGGCCAGCTCTTCCGGGGTCGCTTCGCGGCCCATCTCCTGCAGCATCTGGCGGGAGATACGGTTGAGCTTGTTGATCGTTTCGATCATGTGCACCGGAATACGGATGGTGCGGGCCTGGTCGGCGATGGAGCGGGTGATCGCCTGACGAATCCACCAGGTAGCGTAGGTGGAGAACTTGTAGCCGCGACGGTATTCGAACTTGTCCACCGCCTTCATCAGGCCGATGTTGCCTTCCTGAATCAGGTCGAGGAATTGCAGGCCACGGTTGGTGTACTTCTTGGCGATGGAAATAACCAGACGCAGGTTGGCTTCAACCATCTCTTTCTTGGCGCGGCGGGCATGTGCTTCGCCAATGGACATGGCGCGGTTGACTTCCTTGATGTCAGCCAGGCTCAGGCCAATGGTTTCTTCAATCTGAATCAGTTTGCGCTGCGCGCGCTGCAGATCATACAGGTTGCGGTTGATGGCGGCAGCATAGGGCTTGTTGCCGTTGGCCAGTGATTCGAGCCACTCGCTGCTGGTTTCATTGCCCGGGAAGCTTTTGATGAACGCAGGGCGTGGCATCTTGGCTTTCTGGGTGCAGATGCGCATGATGCTGCGCTCTTGCTTGCGGATGCCTTCGATGCAGTTGCGCACACGCTCGACCAGTAACTCATAGTAACGCGGCGACAACTTGATCGGTGCAAAGGCGTTGCACAGTGCCATTACCGCTTCGGAGATCTCATCCTTGCTGGCATTGCGCTCACGTGCGGCATTCAGGTTGTCCAGGCATTCCTGAATCAGGCCAAAACGCTGACGGGCTTCCTCGGGATCCGGGCCGCGCTCTTTTTCGTCAGTGCTGGAATCGCTGCTGTCGCTGTCATCGTCGTCATCATCATCGTCGTCGCTGCGATCATCGTCGTCATCGATATCGACCGGCGCATCGGTTTCATCTTCAGGCACTTCAGCATCGGGGTCGATATAGCCACTGAAGATGTCACTCAGGCGGCCTTCTTCCTGTAATACCTGGTTATAGGCATTGAGAATGATGTCGACGCTACCCGGGAAGCGGGACAGGGCCATCATGACCTCACGGATACCTTCTTCGATCCGCTTGGCAATATCGATTTCGCCTTCACGCGTCAGCAGCTCAACCGTACCCATCTCGCGCATGTACATGCGCACGGGGTCCGTGGTGCGGCCGGCGTCCGACTCCACGGCGGCCAGAGCGGCAACGGCTTCTTCATCGGCGTCATCGGCGGAGTCACCGCCTGTCAGCAGAAGATCCTCGGCATCCGGTGCAACTTCGGCAACGCGGATACCCATGTCGTTGATCATGCGAATGATGTCTTCGACCTGATCCGGGTCGGCGATATCTTCCGGCAGGTGATCGTTAACCTCGGCATAGGTGAGATAGCCCTGCTCTTTACCCCGGGCGATCAGTTCCTTTAGACGAGACTGCTGTTGGGATTTGTCTGACATAGAGCCCCTGCAACGAATGAATGCTGGTGTGACGGATGGCGGAAAAATAAGCGCAGTATTATACCTGTTTGCCGACGTTACGGCTACAGCTGGTCTTTACTGCACTGCAGGCATGTGCCTGAGCTGGTATGAGAATAGACCAGAAATCAGACGCTTGCAGAAAAAAGCAAAAAACTTTATGGCTGGCGGCTTTGCAGCAGCAGCTGCAATTCGCGTTTCTCATCATCGGTTAATGGGGCCTGACGCGATTTTTTCAAGAGCTGGTCAAGCAAAGTCTCATGACGCCGTCCCAACAGGCGGTTGAGGGTATCCTCAAGCAGGCGTGTTGCATCCACATCCCCCATGACCGGATCCAGATGTGAGATCTCGTTGAGCAGCATCAGGTCGGCGCGGTGGTCAGGATCATCCTGCCAATCGACCAGCAAGGTGCCGAGAGAGCCTTCAGGCTCCTGTTGCAGGTAGTGCAGCAGCCGGATCAGTACGCCGATGTTGGTTTCGCTGATGCTGGCAAAGTCGGCCGCAGGCGGTGTGGATCGTGCCAGGTCCGGTCGGTGCAACAGCACTGAGATGGCCTGGTTGACCAGATTGCGATGCCCGCTCTGCGCCGGCTTGTTGCGCATCTGTGCCGTTCTGGGCTGCTGATAAGGGGGAGGCATCGGTACCGGTTGTGACGCTGTCTCTGCAGCCGGAGGTGCGGGCGTGCTGGTCGCCTGGTGCAGGTCGATCACGCTGCTGATCTGTTCCAGTGACAACCCGGTGATTTCACAGATGCGATCCAGCATCATCTGTTTCAGCAGGCTGGGTTGCATCGACTGGATCAGTGGCAGGGCCTGATTGCTGAAGCGGGCGCGGCCATCCATGCTGCTCAGGTCGGCTTCTTCGGACAGCTGGCGGAAAAAGAACTCGCTCAATGGCAGTGCCTGTGTGACCCGCTCGGAGAACGCGGCTTCGCCTTCGCGGCGGACCAGTGTGTCGGGGTCTTCGCCATCGGGCAGAAACAGGAAGCGAGCTTCCTGGCCATCGCGAATCACGGGCAGTGTAACGCCCAGCGCGCGCTGGGCGGCCTGGCGTCCGGCTGCATCGCCGTCGAAGCAGAAAATCACCTCGGGTACCAGCTTGAACAGGCGTTCAAGGTGTTGCGCAGTGGTTGCGGTACCCAGTGTGGCGACGGACCAGTGGATGCCGTGCTGGGCCAGACTGACCACATCCATGTAGCCTTCGACAATCAGCAGGCGATTCAGTTGATTGCTGTGCTTGCGGGCTTCATACAGGCCGTAGAGTTCACGCCCCTTGTGGAAGGTTGGTGTTTCCGGTGAGTTCAGGTATTTTGGCTTGTCGTCGCCCAGAACGCGTCCGCCAAAGCCGAGTACACGCCCGCGCACATCGCGGATTGGAAACATGATGCGATCACGAAAACGGTCGTAATAGCGTTGCTTATCTTCGTTGTGAATCACCATGCCGGACTGCTCCAGCAGGGGGGCGGCATTCTCCAGATGAGCAAAGTGTTGCAACAGGTTGTCCCAACCCGGAGGAGCGTAGCCGATGCCGAACGCCGCGGCGATCTGGCCGCTGAGGCCGCGCTGCTTCAGGTAACCGATGGCGCGCTCGCGCTCGGAGGAGCTGCGCAGCATGTCCTGAAAGTAACGGTTGGAGTGCTCCAGTGCTTCAAACTGGCGTTTTATCTCCTGCTCGCGCTGATGATCGGCAGGGCGGCCTTCATCTCGGGGAACGTCAACACCCGCGAGCTTGGCCAGTTCTTCTACCGCCTCGGGGAAGTTGAGGCGATCATATTCCATCAGGAAGCCGAGCGCGTTGCCGCCGGCGCCGCAGCCGAAACAGTAATAGAACTGCTTGTCGGGGCTTACCGAAAAGGAGGGGCTCTTTTCCTTGTGGAAAGGGCAGAGGCCTGAGTAATTCTTGCCTGCGCGTTTGAGTTTCACGCGGCCGTCTATCACGTCAACGATGTTGACGCGTGCGAGGAGGTCGTCGATGAAGTGCTGGGGTATTCGACCTGCCATGTTCGCTCCGCTGCGGACAGGTCAGCGTATGCGGACCTTAGAGTTTCTGCTTCACCAGGCCTGAGATGCTGCCCATATCGGCGCGACCTTGAACCTGGGGTTTGACGAGTGCCATCACTTTGCCCATATCCTGCATCGAGCTTGCGCCGGATGCGGCGATGGCGTCATCAATAATCTGAGCGATCTCAGTATCACTGAGTGGCTGCGGCAGGAAAGTTTTAATCACCTCCAGCTCCTGCTGCTCCTTTTCTGCCAGCTCCGGGCGCTCAGCCGCCAGGTACTGGGTAATGGAGTCTTTTCTCTGCTTTTGCATCTTGTCCATCACGGCCAGAATGCGTTCATCGTTGAGCTCAACGCGCTCATCGACTTCGACACGCTGAATCTCGGCCTGAATCATGCGGATCGTACCAAGGCGAACCTTGTCCTTTGCGCGCATGGCATCTTTCATCTGTTCTGTCAGTGTACTTTTCAGATCAGACATGCAAGAGGCTCCGGTGGCAGTGAGTTCAGATGCTAAAACGTCAAATCAGTACAGGCGTACGCGACGTGAAGTTTCGCGCTGCAGCTTCTTGGCGTGACGCTTAACGGCAGCAGCAGCCTTGCGCTTGCGAACGGAAGTGGGCTTTTCGTAGCATTCGCGACGACGTACTTCAGCCAGGATGCCGGCTTTTTCGCAAGAGCGCTTGAAACGACGCAGAGCAACGTCGAACGGCTCGTTGTCTTTAACTTTAACCTGAGGCATTCAGAGTCTCCTGAATCTGTAAGGAAATTTAGGTTTGCTCCCCGCACGGATCAGCGATCCATGGCAAGAAGGCCGCATATTTTATTAAGCCCGAGCGGCGGTGTAAAGCAAAGACCCGTGAATTTTGCCTCTATCTGAAGGATAATGCCGGCCATATTGTAACTGCGTTGTCGAAGAGGCTGTTATGCGAGTGCTGGGAATAGAGACATCCTGTGATGAAACCGGAGTGGCGGTGTATGACAGCAAACAGGGATTGCTGTCGGATGCACTGTACAGCCAGGTCAAAATGCACGCCGAATACGGTGGTGTTGTACCTGAGCTGGCGTCTCGTGACCATGTACGCAAACTGCTGCCGCTGATCCGTGAAGTGATGGCGAAGGCGGATTTGACGCTGGCCGATCTGGATGGCGTTGCCTATACCTCAGGCCCTGGGCTGATCGGTGCGCTGATGGTGGGCGCTTCGACCGGTCGTGCGCTGGCGCTTGGGCTGGGTGTGCCCGCGATCGGGGTGCACCATATGGAAGGCCATCTGTTGGCGCCTATGCTGGAAGAACAGCCGCCGGCCTTCCCCTTTGTGGCACTGCTGGTGTCGGGTGGTCACACACAGCTGGTACGTGTGGACGGTATCGGTCGATACGAACTGTTGGGTGAGTCCTTGGATGATGCCGCCGGTGAGGCGTTCGACAAGGCGGCCAAGATGCTGGGGCTGGATTATCCGGGTGGTCCTTTGATCGCCAAACTGGCGCAGCAGGGTGATCGCAGCCGCTACCGTTTCCCGCGTCCCATGACCGATCGCCCCGGGCTGGAGTTCAGCTTTTCGGGACTGAAAACATTTACCCTGAATACGGCCAATGCCGCACGCGATGAACAGGGACGGATCGACCCGCAGACACTGGCGGACATCGCCTGTGCCTTTGAGGATGCGGTGGTGGATACGTTGGCAATCAAGTGCAAGCGCGCCCTGCAGCAAACCGGCCTGAAACAGCTGGTCATTGCCGGTGGGGTCAGTGCCAACCGACACCTGCGTGAAAAACTGGGTGCCATGGTGAAAAAGGAACGTGCCGAGCTGTTTTACGCCCGTCCCGAATTCTGTACCGACAACGGTGCGATGATCGCGTACGCCGGTTGTCAGCGGCTGCTGGCGGGGCAGCAGGCTGACCTGACCATCCAGTGCCGCCCTCGCTGGCCGCTGGATACGCTTGAGTCGATCTAAAAACGGTGTTCGCGACCGCTCAATAACTTGCGGATGTTGCTGCTGTGGCGCAGCAACAACAGCAGGCAGGTGATGCCGATCGGCCAGATCAGCTCAGGCAACAGCAGCAGGCAGAACAGGGGGGTGAGCAGAGCCGTGGCGATGGATGCCAGTGACGAAATGCGGCTCAGCACAAAAAGGAGCCCCCAGGATGCCAGCTGAATCAGTGCCAGAGGCCAGTGCAGTACCAGCATGGCCCCGAGTGTGGTGGCGACACCCTTGCCGCCGCGCAGGCTGCTGAAAAAGGGAAACAGATGGCCACAGACCGCAGCCAGCAAGCACCAGCCCTGCAGCTGCAAAGAGGCACCGGACAACAGGGCCAGCAGCACAGCCAGGGCGCCCTTGCCGAGATCACCCGCCAGGGTCAGGCTGGCGGCTTCGCGTCCGCCGGTTCGCAGTACATTGGTGGCGCCGGGATTGCCGGAGCCACTTTGACGAGGGTCTGGCAGCCCCATTGCACGGCAGACCAGCACGGCGCTTGAAAAAGAGCCGAGCAGGTAGGCGCACAACAGCAGCCAGAATTCGAGCATGCAGGATTCCAGACGGGCCGGCATCGTTCCTTCGCGGAGCGTCAGCCAGCGTGATAAATTAACAACTGCCTCAAATCAAGCATATACAAGGCGGGTGTCAGCTACAATGCAGCTCTGACATCGCCGTACCGACGGGAGTACAGATGGATATCGTCTACATTCGAGAACTGCAGGTTGAAACCGTGATCGGTATTTACGATTGGGAACGTGAAGTTCGCCAGACGGTCAGTCTCGATCTGGAGATGGGCACGGATATTCGCGCCGCCGCCGCCACTGAAGATATCGACAGCACTCTCAACTACAAAACTGTAGCCAAGCGTCTGATCGGGTTTATCGGCCAGAGTGAGTTCCTGCTGGTCGAGACCATGGCCGAAGAGATCGCTCAGATCGTGCAGGAAGAGTTTAACGTACCCTGGCTGCGGCTGCGTCTGAGCAAACCCGGCGCCGTACGCGGTGCACGTGATGTGGGGGTGATCATCGAGCGAGGAGAGCGGGGCTGATGCACCGGGTTTACCTCAGTCTGGGCAGCAACATCGAGCGTGAGCACTACATTCGCGCTGCGCTCGATGCGCTGAGCCGCCTGTTTGGGCATTTGCAGATTTCGTCGGTGTATGAAAGTGAAGCGGTAGGCTTCAAGGGCGATAACTTCTATAACCTGGTGGTCGGGATTGAAACCGATCTGGATGTGGCCGCGCTTTCAACCAGCCTCAAACGGATTGAAGACGATAACGGCCGCGAGCGCAGTGGCCCCCGCTTCAGTGGCCGTACGCTCGATATTGATATCCTGACCTACGATGAATTGACTGAGCCGGTGGCCGGGGTGCAGCTGCCGCGTGACGAGATCCTCAATAACGCCTTTGTGCTGCTGCCGTTGGCCGAAATTGCACCGGATGACCTGCACCCGGTGCTCAAGCGTCCCTATGCCGAGCTCTGGCAGACCTATGATCGGGCGCAGAAACTTTGGCCGATCGATTTCAGCTGGCGTGGGCGAGTCATTTCGCGGACCGATTCAGCTGTAGAGTGAGCGCCCGCCGTCCACGGCCAGCACCTGTCCGGTAACATAACCGGCCTGCGCGAGGTAGAGCACGGCCTGAGCGATGTCTTCGGGCGAACCGGTCCGGCGCAACAGTGTTTTGGCGAGCACCTGCTCACGTGCTGCTTCACTCAATTCGGCTTCAGCCTCGGGCCACAGAATAGGCCCCGGAGCGATACCGTTGACTCGCACCTCAGGGGCCAGCTCCTTTGCCAGAGAGCGAGTCATCATTTTCAGACCAGCCTTGGCAATGGAATAGATCGGGTAACCGCTCAGACCGCGTTCGGCATGTATGTCCACCAGATTGATGATAGCGCCGCTGTTCTGTTTCAACTGCGGTGCCAGCGCCGTGCTCAGGAAAAAGGGTGCGCGCAGGTTACTGTTAATCAATTGATCCCAGTCGTGCTGAGTCACCTGATCCACCGGGGTGGGGTAAAAGCTGGAGGCATTGTTGACCAGCAGGTCCAAACGGGTCTCCGTGCCGAGTGCGTCGATTATTCCCTGCAGCTCATCGAGATTGGCCAGATCGCACTGCAATAGTCGACAGCTGTCGCCGCGGCGCTGATTGAGCTGTTCGGACAGTGCTGCAGCAGCTTCGGCCGAATGGCGGTAATGCAGCAACAGATCGTAGCCTGCATCATGCAGACGTTCACTGATGGTTGCGCCGATCCTCAATGCGGCACCGGTCACCAGCGCCAGAGGGCGTGTGCTCATGGCATTACTCCTTGTACTGTGCACAGATTTCGGCCTGCTGTCGGGCCAGTGCCTCTCCCAGAGCCTTGCCGCTGAAACCCTGCTCAATCAGCGAGCGGGTATCCACTTCAGACAACTGCATCAGCAGTCGCTGCAGTGCGGCTTCCCGCGGTGCCGGTATGGCGTGGATACGATTGGCCATCTGCAGCAGTGTGGACAGGTGAGCAGGGCGCCTGATCAGGTCCAGCTGTTTCAGCAACTGGAGGCGCGCGCAGCCGTCAAGCTGATCAAACCGGCTCAGACCGTCCGCACCCGTACGCAGTTTAAGGGCCAGGTCACGCATCCGGTTGGGTACCCGCTGTTGGCTGCAAAAATCGCCGATGGCGCTGCAGGCCTGTTCGGGCGTTAGCGACTCGGTGGCCTGGTACAGCAGCAGGGCCAGTGCCTGTGCCGGTCGTTCTTTCGAGTCAGTCACGTCGGACAGACGCTGAGCCAGACGATCGGTGTCGAGTCCCTCCAGCAGGGGAAAGAGTCTGTCCAGCGCCCCCGCCTTGCGCAGCAGGGCGAAGTAATGTGCCGGGCTGGAGGTGGCCAGCGCGCGCTCCGTCTCTTGCCAGACCCGCTCGGGCGTCAGGTGGGCAAGCTCATCCCCGGCGCTGAGTTCGCGCATCAATGTCAGCGTTTCGTCAGCAACCTGAAAGCCGAGATCGGCGAAGCGGGCATAGAAGCGCGCCACTCGCAACACACGCAATGGGTCTTCGCTGAACGCCGGTGATACGTGGCGCAGTATCCGTGCATCAAGGTCATCCTGGCCCTGCCAAGGGTCGTGCAAGGTACCGTCTTCAGCTTCAGCAATGGCGTTGATGGTCAGGTCGCGGCGGCGAAGATCTTCTTCGAGCGTTACATCCGGGCTGGTGTGGAACTGGAAGCCGGTATAGCCCTTGCCGCTTTTGCGTTCGGTACGGGCCAGAGCGTATTCCTCACCGGTATCCGGATGCAGAAACACGGGAAAGTCACGTCCGACCGGTTTGAAACCCCGGTCCAGCATTTCATTGGGCGTAGCACCTACCACGACCCAGTCTCTGTCCTTGACCTCAAGGCCCAGCAGTCGATCCCTGACTGCGCCGCCGACCAGATAGATCTGCATCAGCGGCTGCAGCGATCCGGGCACTGTGCGCGCCAGGCTTCAAAACCGCCGTCCAGGCTGCATACCTGTTCAAACCCCTGATGTGCCAGGTAGGCCGCCGCCGACTGGCTGCTGATGCCGTGATAACAGCAGACAATCAAGGGCTGGTCAAAGTCTGCCTGCGCCAGATACTCCGGCAGATTGTGGTTACTGAGATTGGTGGCGTTACGGATATGCAGCTCGTTGAAGCTGGTTTCATCACGAATGTCGACCACCTGCGCGCCCTGATCGATCAGGTCACAGGCTTCGATGATGTTGATGCAGCGGTACTCGCTCACAGGTCAGTCTCCGGGTGTCGGGTGGTCAGTGCAGGGTTGGCTGAACAGCTGGCCATCATCCAGTCGCAGCGCACTCAGGGCGTTGCCCCATATGCAGCCGGTATCGAGCGAGATGATACGCTCATTGCGATGATGGCCCAGTGCTGCCCAATGGCCGTGCAGTTGTATGCGTTTGAGTGGTTTCGCCGGCGGCAGTTCAAACCAGGGACGAAAACCATCCGGTGCCTCTTCCGGCGGGCCACTGGCGCTGAATTCCAGCTGTCCTTCAGCTGTGATGAAACGCATCCGGGTCAGATAATTGGTGATGGCGCGCAGGCGCTCCTGCCCCTTGAGGTCATCCTGCCAAAGATCGGGCTGGTTGCCATACATGTTGGCAAAAAAACGCTCGGCCTTGTCGCTTCGCAGTACGGTTTCCAGTTCGGCGGCCAGCTTGCGGGCGATTTTCAGGCTCCAGATATGAGGGATGCCGGCGTGGGTCATGACATAGCCCAGCGTCTTGTCATCGTGCAACAGTGGGCGTGTCTGTAGCCAGTGCATCAGTTCACCCCGGTCGGGGGCTGCCAGAATCGGTTCCAGTGTGGGGTGTACTTTCTTTCCGCTGCCGTGGTGCAGCGCCAGCAGGTGCAGGTCGTGGTTGCCCAGCACGCAGACGGCGCGATCCCCCAGGCTTTTGACAAAACGCAGGCATTGCAATGAGCCGGGACCGCGATTGACCAGATCACCGGTAAACCAGAGTTGGTCCTGTTCGTTGAAGTTGATCTGCGTCAGAAGCTGCATCAGCTCGTTATGGCAGCCCTGCAGATCACCAATTGCATAGGTCGCCATGGAGGCTCCAAAACAGTGATACAAGCGGGCATGATAACGGAAGCGGGCGTTGATCTGAAACCCGCCGATGGCTGAACAAAAAAGAGGCCCCGAAGGGCCTCAAAACAACCTTAGTATGTTCAGTAACGCAGAGGAGATGTCTGGTCAGAGATCGAAAGTTTTGCTGATGGTGAAGACGAACTGCTTGTCTTTTTTGCCATCACCGTTCAGGTCGTCCAGCTGGTTAACATAGGCCAATCCCAGGTCCACGCCCTGAACGTTCATGCCATAGCCAGCTTCCAGGTAGTCGCCGTCATAGTCCTTGCCGAAGGAGCCATAGGTCAGATAAGCACCTTCGTACTCACCGGTCAGGCCAAAATAGGTGTAGTCCGCTTCCGGACCGGAAGAGGCATCTTCGGTGCCGAATACAAATTCAGCACTCAGGAAGCTGTAGCCTGCGCTCAGGATCAGTTCGTGGAAGTCAGTGGCACCACTTTCGGTGTAGAAGTAGCCAGCGTATCCCAGGCCATAAGTGAAACCGTTGTACTCACCTTCATAGCCGCCGTAGAGGTCATACTCCAGCTCGCTGTCGTTCAGCTGTGCTCCCCAGGTTCCTACATAAAAGCCGTTGTCGAAGGCGTAGTCGGCACCCGCCATCAGGCTGGCACCACTGACACCCTGATCAACGCCACGGAAGTAATAGCTGCTCATGGCACCGACATTGACAGACAGGTCGGCAGTTGCTGCAGCGGATGCAGTCAGCAGGCCGGCAGCGATCAGAGATTTGGTCAGCTTTTTCATCATTTTCCCCTTACAGTCTCTTGGAATAGCAAGTCGGGCATCGAATGCCGCTTGTTGATTCAGTCAAAGCGAAAGCTGTGCCAGTGTTGATAAATACAAATATTTACAATGTGTTACATGGATATGACAATGTTGTGCTCTTGATTTGTGCACCAATAAAGCGCACTCGGCTCCAGGAGTGTGCAGCCGTTGGCAATCGTGAGGGCAGGTGATCCAGTTAGAAATGTATTTTGAACAATTCGACACAACCTAAAGGGTTATTGCTTCGCTTTTGATACTAAAGTAGTGTCTTCTTTACCATGGGGACAGTGTATCGATTAGCTGGCTGCGTGGTCGTGCCTGACGGGACATAACTGGATTGAGCGATGGATAGACAACAGCAGTTTCTGGATCTGACCGGCGATTTTATTGCCAGTGTCGACAAGCATTACCGGATCGAGTTTATAAACCGCTCCGGCCGTGAGCTGCTGGGAATCGGTCAGGAACATGACCTGAGTGTGCAGCCGCTGCACGTCAGCGACTTTCATACCGAAAGTACCTGGCAGCAGCTGTCTCGCGAAATTTTTCCGCAGGTACTGGAATGTGGTTACTGGGCCGGGGTGGTGAATTTCCGCACCCTTGCGGGACTTGAAGTGCCTGTTAGCCTCCGCATTTTGCCTCATCTGGATGAGCAGGGTCAGGTAACCGGCTTGACCGGTATCGGCCAGGATCAGCGCTTAAAGCGTGCCTTTCAAACCCAGGAAGCGATGGCGGAACGCATTCTGGATAGCACTATCGAAGGTATTATTGTCACGGATGCCGCCGCTCGGATCGAGCGGGTTAACCCGGCATTTACCCAAATTACCGGTTATGCTGCATCAGAAGTGATTGGGCAGACACCCAAAATGCTGCGCTCCAATCATCACGAACAGCCCTTCTATGACACGATGAACACGTCGCTGCGACACCACGGCAGTTGGCAGGGGGAGGTCTGGAACCGGCGCAAGAGTGGTGAAGTCTATCTGCAGTGGATGTCGGTCAGTGCGCTGAAAAATGATAACGGCGTCGTAACCAATTTTGTTTCCATCTTCCATGACCTTACAGAAATGCGTGCAAAAGAGGCGCAAATCGAGGAGCTTGCATTTACTGATCCGCTCACGGGGATGGGTAACCGCTACAAATTGGTGCAGACGCTTGCCCAGCTGCTGAGACGAGACCGAAAACCCTCTACGAATTCAGCCTTGATTGCCTTGATGTGCATCGATATTGGTCAATTGTCACCGATCAATGATCGCTTTGGCATGCGTGGCGGCGACCAGCTGATCAAACGTCAGGCTGAACGACTGCAGCAACACTTGGGCGACAGGCTCAGTTTTTTTCGTCTGACCGGCGATGAGCTGGTGGCTATCATCAATGACACCCATGACCTGACCGGAATGGCGCGTTATGCCAATGAGTGTATCAGCCAGTTGCAGGTGCCGTTATATCTTGAAGGTGAGACGATTCGCTTGAGTCCTTCGGCAGGGCTGGCGGTTTTTCCCAAAGATGGAGATGATGCCGATACTCTGCTGGCCTGCGCCCAAACAGCGTTGATCGCGGCCAAGCAGGCCGGGCGTGACAGTTATCGTTTCTACGACGAAGCTCTGAGTAACGAATTGCGTCAACGGCTGATGCTGGAGCAACAGCTGAGACTGGCGATTCAGCATGAAACCGGTCTGGGGCTTGAACTCTACCTGCAGCCGAAGGTAAACATCATCGACCGTGCGCTGGTGGGAGCAGAGGTTCTGTTGCGTTGGCAACATCCTGAAAAAGGAATGATCTCGCCGGGCGAGTTTATCCCACTTGCCGAAGAAAGCCGTCTGATCGTTGCGCTTGATCGTTGGGTGTTCAGTCAAAGCTGTGCTCTGCTGCAGCAGTGGCAGACTCTACTGCCAGGCTTGCCGAGGCTGAGTGTCAACCTGTCGGCGCGTCAGCTGCAGGAGCCGGATCTGGTTGATTGGTGTCTGCACACCATCGCACTATATGGTTTGGAGGCGCAACAGCTGGAACTGGAAGTGACCGAGACCGCATTTATCAACCTGGCGGACGATGTTTTGCGACAGCTTGCCGGTTTGCGTGCTGCTGGCTTCAGCTTGGCGCTGGATGACTTCGGGACCGGCTATTCCAGCTTGACCTACCTGAGGCGCCTGCCTCTGGATGTGGTGAAAATCGACCGCAGTTTTGTAGCGGACCTGTGTACCGATGCACGTGCGGCTACCTTGCTTAAAGGCATAATTCAGCTGCTCTCTGAGCTGGAGTTCGGAGTGGTAGCCGAAGGGATTGAAACCGATGAACAGGCCCGATTGCTGCAGGATATAGGATGCAAGACCGGGCAGGGTTTTCTGTTTTATCGGCCCATGCCGGCGAGCGAATTCATGCGGTTGTATGGGGAAAGCTGCTCGGCTGGCAACTGAGCCCCGATGCTTCACCAGCAAGCAGGCTGGTGTAGAATCGAGAGTTTTTTGGACATCGCATCGTGCCGGATACACCTGAAACGCCCAGAGACGAGATAGCCTACCCAGAAGCTTACCGTGATCTTGTCGTCGTGAGTCTTGCCCTGTCACTTGCCATGCTGGCCAACACCATGCTGTTGCTGACGGTGCCTTTCATGGCGTTGGAACTGCAGGTCAGCCCTGCCATGATAGGTCTGATTGTGGCAGCTCCCTACGTCTTGCCTTTGGTGCTGGCCATTCCAATCGGTGGTTTCGTGGGCCGCATGGGTGCCAGAAACATTATTCTGGCCGGGGCCTTGGGCATGTCTGTGGGGCCTTTATGCTCACTGTTCTTCCCCTCCTTGACGGGTCTGCTGGCCAACCAGGTTATTGCCGGCATGTCTAATATGGTACTTATTATTGCCGCCCAGTCATTGGTGTCCGGGCTTGGACAGGGGCGAGTGCTTGAGCGCTGTTTCGGCTGGTACACAATGTGTATGTCAGCCGGACAGCTGTTGGGGCCTCTGCTTGCAGGCTATCTGATTGAACACTACTCGCTGCACCTGTCTTTTGCGACCATCGCTTTCATTCCGCTGCTGTCGTTTGTCAGTGCACTGTTTTTCTCGTCCAGTGCCGGTTATGGTGGAAAAAGTCAGCGTGGCAATGCCAGTTATGTTGCCCAGTGGCGTTTGCTTCGAACCAACCACGGCGTACAGCTGGCGATCATCATGTCGAGTGTGTCGCTGTTTATCATGGGGGCACACGCAGGCTTCATGCCGATCTACCTTGAAGGGCTTGCCATCAGCGCGAGCCTAATCGGTGTACTGCTAAGCCTCAGAGCGCTGACCTCCATGCTGGTGCGATTGGTGATGTCGCGTATGATCGACTGGCTCGGCGGGCGTACCCGCTCGATTCAAATCGGTGTCGTTGTGGTGACGGGAGCGCTGATGCTTACCGGTATGGTGGGTGACCAGGTCGTGCTGCTGGCTCTGCTGACCATAGCGATCGGTGTCGCGGGCGGGATATCCCAGCCGCTGTCGATGGTGATTTTGTCCGAAAGCGTCAGCCGTGAGCAGCGTTCTCCCAGTCTGGCTACACGACTGATGGGTAACCGACTTGCTCAGGCATCCGCACCCGTTATGGTTGGTTTTCTGGCTGAGCTTTACGGATTTCCGACCGCGTTCGCCCTCTCAGCCGGCATCCTGTTGTTGCTGTTTCTGGTCTGGTCCTGGCGTGTGGGGCTGGGACACGGGTTTACGGTGGACAGGAGGGATGATCTCCCACCTGTCCAGTGATCGATTTCAGGTTGACTGTTGTGTCTCCTTATTTGGTGGTGGGGCCAATTTTGTGTTTCGAGTGATTATCACTGGGTTGATGTCCCCTCTGGCTCAAGTGACCACCTGGCTGCGCCTTGCTTTAACCAAGGCAGAAATCCTTTTAAAAAACGCGTCGTCGAAGGCATGAAGTAGCTGCCATGGTGATAACAGGGGTCCAGAGTGCTGACAATGCGTCGGCCGGGGCCGCTGCTGCTGTCGTCGTAGAGCACAGACCCGCCTTCCACTGCATCGATCAATGATACTGCTCCTTCAGGTACGATCAGGGTGCCGTGGCGGTGCCAAGTGGCGTCGTCCAGGCTGATATACCGGAACAGATCATGTTCGGGTGTGCTCATGCGCAGGCCTGAGTCCTCACCTGGCGTGAGCCACCACCAGAAGTTGGTCATGCCAGGCGTCCACTCAACCCCTTTCAGCCATTGCTCACAATGGCTTTCTCCCAGTGCAATGACTGTTTTCCCCTCGGCCAGAAAGTCGGCGATTCGGTTACGAGCGGCGATCAGGTCGGCCGGGTTTTGGCGGCTGGCAATATATAGACAATCTACCTCGGACAAGTTAGCGTCGGGCAGGTCCAGTACGTAGATGTTGCGGTCAAAGAACGGCTTGAGTTCCGGATCGTTATAGGTGGCGTGGTGGTAGTAGGTGCCACCATCAACAAAGGCAATACGCATCTTAATGGGCCTCCTCGGTTAATTCGGGAGCGCTGGCACATACCCAGTCCAGCAGTTGGGGAGCGATGCGGGCGGCGCTGGACTTATCGTTCAGGTACATCCACATGGTATTGCCGCTATGCATGAAAACCTGGCCACCTTCGGGGCGTTGCCAGACCCAGTCGATGGGCGACCCATCCTGTTTCAATCGGTGCAGTACCTGTGCATCTGCTGGCGGAGGGTTGGCGCCGCGGGCATAGAATCCGGCCACGCCACGGCGGAAACTCAAATCCTGGCAGTCGACCCCCTCAAACACGGGATGCGTATGAACGCGCTCAACCACAAGGTCATCACGTCCGCGTCCTGCTGCCACTTGAAAAGGCTCAAGTCCATCAATCAGGGGATAAACGAGATGGCCATTAAAGACGATGGTGCCGCCAGCATTAAGGCAATCCATCAAGCCGTCTTTCATGCCCAGCAGGGCTTTTTGGTCAATATGGGCTTCAATCAGCAGTACTTGGCTGGCGCGCAGGTCGTCGGCACAGAGGTCTCTCACAGAACGCGAGGCTATGCCTCGTGCTTCCAGAGCTTGTACAAAGGCTGGCAGTTCATGCGATATGGCTCGCAGGTGCAAAATGTTCATCATGTTTAGTATTCCTGTGTTTTCAGGTCTGAAAAGATGGGTACGGCGGTGCCTTGATGAGGCAGTTCATCCATGGCTACACGGCGCACGGGCAGGCGATAGAGACGTGACAGGGCGTCTTCGGTCATCACCTGATCAGGTGTGCCGAAGGTGTGCTCGCCGGCCCCAAACAACAGGAGGGTATGGCTGGCGAATTCCAACGCATGCTGCGGTGAGTGGGTGCTCATCACGATAGTCATTCCATTGTCAGCCAGATCGCGCAACAGGCGAAGGATCAGAGCCTGGTTATGCCAATCCATGGCGGCACTTGGCTCGTCCAGCAACAGGATATCGGCGTCGGTTGCAAGGGCTCGGGCCATAAGCACCAGTTGGCGCTCGCCACCGGAAAGCGAAGCAAAGGCACGCCGGGTCAGATGTTCGGCTTCGACTCGATGCAGCGCGGCTTCTGCTGCGGCGTAGTCAGCCTTGCCCGGCGCCCGCAGCAGTCCGATCTGACCGGAGCGTCCCAGCAGCACCATCTCCAGTGCAGTGAGTGGTAGTGCCGGATGCACTTCCTGGGGTACAAAACCAAGCTTGCCGTTGTGCTCAATTCGGCCGCGCAGTGGCTCAAGCGAGCCGGATAGAATCTTCAGCAAGGTGGACTTGCCGACACCATTGGCGCCCAGCAGGGCGCAGAAACTGCCCTGGGGCAGACTCAGGCTCAGCGCGTTCAGCACAGGGTGGTCGGCATAGGCGTGGCCGATGCCTTCCAGCTGCAGGCCGTTAATTGACTCAACCATGCAAACTTCTCCCCAGGCGGCGCACCAGAAAGGCAAACAGGGGCGCGCCCAACAGTGCGGTCAGCACGCCCAAAGGAATTTCCACCTCGCTGACGCTGCGTGCCAAGGTGTCCACCAATACCAGATAGATAGCGCCTGCCAGCAGGGTATTGAGCATGAAGCTTCGGTGGTCGGTGCCAAAAGCCATGCGCACCAGATGGGGCACCACCAGACCGACCCAGCCCACCACGCCGCAAACGGCAACACTGGACGCGGCAATCAGGCCGACAGCCAGTAATGCCAAGGTGCGTGCGCGGCGCACCGGCACGCCCAAGGCACGGGCATCACGGTCACCTACCGAGAGCGCCATCAGATGGAATCTCAAGCTGTACAGCAACGCCAGACTGATGCCGGTGCAGGGCAAGGCAAGCATCAGTTTGGCACTGTCGGCGGCGGACAGGCTGCCCATCAGCCAGAATACAATGGCCGGCAGCTGGTTCTGTGGGTCAGCCACCAGTTTGACCAGTGATACTCCAGAAGCGAAAACGGCACTGACGACAATACCTGCCAGTACCAGTAATACGGTACCGCTGCCGCGAGCTTGCTTCCCCCCAGCCAACCAAAACACCGCCACAAGTGAGATGAGGCCAAATACCAGAGCACCGATCACCACCGGCCAGCCATCCCCAGCGAACAGGAAGGCCAGTACGCCACCGAAGGCGGCACCGGAGGACACGCCAAGCAGTTGGGGCTCTGCCAGCGGGTTGCGGAACACGCTTTGCAGTGCGGCTCCAGCTCCGGCGAGACCTGCCCCTATGACAGCCGCCAGCAGGATGCGGGGCAGTCTAACCTGCTCGACCACCCGTTGTTCGATCGGACTCCAGTCTCCCACGCCCAGAAGCGGCGCCAGTAGAATATGGCCAACCGTCTCGGGTGCAATCAGGTAACGACCGGTGCCCAATGCCAGAACCATGACAACCAACATCAGAAGAAACAGAGCCATCGTCACAAGAGGCAGTGGCAAGGTGCGCTGGTTCATGATTCCTCCTTGGCAAATAGACGATGGTAGTCGCGACTGCCCGCGTTGAGCTCCAGTTTAAGCAAGTCATCCAGATCCTTTTCGCTAACCTCGTAGTCATATAACAGGCGATAGCCTTCACGAATGCGTTGGCGAAGGTAGGGTTCAGCGTGCTCGGGATGAGCCAGTGAAAACAGCCAGTCCAGTGAAAGCGGTGTTTCCTGGCTTGGCGGATCCCAGCGGAAGCCGCCATAGGGATAAACATACACACGACGCTCGCGAACGGCGCTGATGCCCTGCAGACGTGGGTCATCATAGAGATCCTCGGGTGAGAGGCCCGGCTCGAAGTTATTGAGTAAAACTAGCTCCGGATCCCAAACCATCAACTGTTCAATGTCCACGCTGGCAAAGCCGGGCACTTCGGCGGCCATGTTCAGCGCGCCTACCTTGCCCAGGTCCGACCCCATGCTGGTATTGGCTCCGGCTACCTGAAAGCCGGAACGAGTGCGAAACAAGTAGAGAGCACGAGGCTGTTGCTCGACGTTGGCAGCCTGCTGGCGGATCTGGTCAAGTCGCTGCTCGAACCAGTTGGCCAAACGGTTGCCGCGTTCGGTCTTGCCCAATGCCTGACCGACCATACGTAACCAGTCGGCGGCCCAGGCACTGTCGCCGTATTTCAAGGTCAGTACCGGCAGGCCCAGCTGACGCAGCGGCGTAACGATATTCTCGCCCTGGTCGCCCCACTGGAATACCAGGTCCGGTGCTTGGCTGGCTAGCAGCCTGTCGGGTTTTCGATAGCCCTGTGAGATAATCCACCTGTCATCGAGCTACGACCGGAACGTCATCATGAGCCGCTTTATTCCAGTAGACCGCCAGACCGATTACCTGCTGCCACCTTCGGTTGATGAGTGGTTGCCTGACGAGCACTTGGCGCGCTTTGTCGTCGATGTGGTCGAACAGCTGGACTTGTCTGCGTTGACACAGCAGTACGCTGGCCGAGGCCACAAGGCGCATCATCCTGCGGTATTGCTGAGCCTGCTGATCTACGGCTACGCCACTGGCGTGATCTCCAGCCGCAAGATCGAACGCGCCACCTACGACTCGATTGCCTTCCGCTACCTGGCCGCGAACACTCACCCCGACCACGATACGCTGGCCACTTTCCGCCGTCGCTTTCTACCCGAACTGGAGCAACTGTTTGTTCAGGTACTGTTGCTGGCACGTGAGATGAAGCTGCTCAAGTTCGGCACCATCGCCCTCGATGGCACCAAGGTTAAAGCCAATGCCAGCAAGCACAAGGCGCTGTCCTATGGACATGCCAAGAAGCTGGAGGCTCAGCTCAAGACCGAGGTAAACGCCTTGATTCAACGGGCCGAGGCGGCCGACAACGATGTCGCGACCGATGGTATGGACATTCCGGCCGAAATCGCGCGGCGTGAAGCCCGTTTGGCGGCCATTGCAGAGGCAAAGCTCAAAATCGAAGCCCGTGCGCAAGAACGGGATGCCGCAGAACAAACCGCTTACCAGGATAAAACAGCCAATCGCGATGCGCAGCGAAAGGCAGGCAAAAAGCCGCGTGGGCGTGACCCCAAGCCCCCGATGGGTGGTCCACGCGATAAGGATCAGGTGAACCTCACGGATCCGCAGTCACGCATCATGCCGGTCACGGGTAAGGGCTTTGATCAGTGCTATAACGCCCAGGCAGCGGTGGATACTGAGAGCATGTTGGTCACCTCTGTCCACGTCACGCAGGCGACGAATGACAAGCAACAAGTCATGCCGCTACTGAACGCATTGACCGCCTTGCCAGCCTCATTAGGCAAGGTAACCCATCTGCTGGCGGATACCGGTTACTTCAGTGCGGAGAATGTTAAGGTGTGCGCTCAGCAAGGTATTGAGCCTCTTATTGCCATGAAACGAGACGTTCACCACCTGCCGCTCCTTGAGCGCTTTGCAGCCGAGCCGGTGGCACCGGACAGTGATGACCCCGTTGAGCAGATGGCCTATCGTCTGAAAACACAGGCGGGACGGGTCCGTTATGCGCTGCGCAAACATACCGTGGAGCCGGTGTTCGGCATCATCAAACACGTGATGGGGTTCAGGCAGTTCTCACTCAGGGGGCTGGATAAAGTCAGTGGTGAGTGGCGTCTGGCCACACTGGCATGGAATATCAAACGGATGCACCGCCTGGCGGCAGGCTGAAGAGACTGACAGGGTGCCCACGAGTCGCTGTGAGGCTTTGATCATCGCGACTAACGTTCAGTGGCCGCCTCTACGGGGGTGATCACGGGTAATTAAGGGCGAGGGCTGTATCACTTCGTTGAGCCCCGTTAATCCGACAGACTGCTAGGCAGGTCTTTCTGCGAGTGCAGCTGGAAGGATGGGGGTATGCCAAAGTGGCTGAGTCGTTGGGTATTTCGGTGAGTACAGTAAAACGGCATCTCAAGGCTGCACTGTTAGAGTGCTGTTTTTACTGCGAGTAATCGATGAGTCAGGATTCGCCCAAACATGCTGTAATTCCCCGGCATATTGCCAATGAAGCGATTGACTTGTGGATGTTGTTACATCAGCGGTTGAGAAAGCCGCCGACACCCAACCGCACCCTGATCAGGGGTGTGGCACAGGTGCTCTGCGCGATGGCCAAGGCAGCCAGTCGCGCAGAGTTGTGAACCTGTGGAGGGCGTATTTTCAGCCCTCCAATATGAGTGCCCGAGGTGGGCAGTGTTGAGATAAGTGGTCGATTCAAGGCTCGACCGAGTGGCATCCAGCTGACTGACGCTTGACACCACGTTACGTAAATACCTATTATAAACAGGTACTTGCGCCAGTAAACGCGACTTCTCGTCGCACCTACATGTTCGGGTAATTGGGGCCACCCATGCCTTCCGGGGTGACCCAAGTGATGTTCTGGGCCGGGTCCTTAATGTCGCAGGTTTTGCAGTGCAGGCAGTTCTGGCCGTTGATCTGAAATCGCTTGCCGTTCTCGTCTTCAACGATCTCGTACACGCCTGCCGGACAGTAGCGCTGTGCTGGTTCGGCAAACAGTTGCAGGTTCTGCTTCAGCGGGATGCAGGCATCTGCCAGTTTTAGATGGCAGGGCTGATCTTCCTCGTGGTTGGTGTTGGATAGGAACACCGAGGACAGCTTGTCGAAGCTGAGCGTACCATCCGGCTTCGGATACTTGATCGGCTCGTAGTGATCCACCGGTGCCAGCTGGGCATAGTCCGGATGGTTGTCATGCAGCGTCACCGGGATACGCCCGCCGAACCAGTTCTGGTCGATGTAGTTGAATGCACCGCCCATCAGCTGACCAAACTTGTGCATCGCCGGGCCAAAATTGCGTGAGCGATACAGTTCATCGAACAACCAGGAGGACTTGTAGGCATCGGTAAAGCTGCTCAGGTCCTTGCCGCCTTCGTCACCCTTGCTCAGGGCATCGAAGATCGCCTCGGCCGCCAGTATACCCGACTTCATCGCGGTGTGAGTGCCCTTGATCTTGCTGAAGTTCAGAGTACCGGCATCACAGCCGATCAGCAGGCCGCCCGGAAAGGTCATTTTTGGCAGCGAGTTGTAGCCTCCCTTGGCTATGGCACGTGCGCCGTAGGACACGCGCTTACCACCGTCCAGATGACGTTTGAGCACCGGATGGTGCTTCAGCCGCTGGAACTCATCGAACGGGCTCAGCCAGGGGTTCTGGTAGTTCAGGTCGATGATCAGGCCTACCACTACCTGGTTGTTGTCGGTGTGATAGAGAAAGAAACCACCACTGGTGTCCTTGTCCAGAGGCCAGCCGGAGCCGTGAACAACCAGACCCGGTTTGTGCTGCTCGGCCGGGATATCCCAAAGTTCCTTGATACCCAGACCGTAATGTTGAGTATCTGCACCCTTATACAAGCTGAACTTTTTGATCAGCTGCTTGCCCAGATGACCGCGGCAGCCTTCAGAGAATACGGTGTACTTGGCGTGCAGCTCCATGCCCGGCATGTAGTTGGGACCCTGCTCGCCGTCGGCGGTTACACCCATATCGCCGGTGGCCACGCCCTTGACGCTGCCATCTTCATTGAACAGCACTTCGGCGGCCGCAAAGCCCGGGAAGACCTCGACACCCAGCGCTTCAGCCTGTTCCGCCAGCCAGCGGCACAGGTTGCCCAGGCTGATGATGTAGTTGCCTTGGTTGTGCATGGTCTTGGGCACGAAGGCATTGGGAACTTTAGTACCTTTCCTGGCGTCCTTGAGCAGGTAAACTTCGTCCTCGGTCACCGCCGTGTTCAGCGGCGCGCCCATTTCCTGCCAGTTCGGGAACAGCTCATCCAGTGCGCGGGTTTCTAGTACCGCACCAGACAAGATATGAGCCCCTACTTCGGAGCCCTTCTCCACTACGCATACCGTCAGTTCCTGTTCGTTTTCCTGTGCCTGCTGCATCAGACGGCAGGCGGTAGACAGACCGGCGAGACCGGCCCCGACGATGACTACATCGAATTCCATCGATTCACGTTGCATTGTGATATACCTGAAAAATACTGAAAGTAGGATGCAAATAAGGTGTGACTGAGGCACATAAGTGCCTCAGTTATCGTTCACGCTAATGTGTGATGATCTACACCGCTTTAAACCCGGCGGTGAAATTATGAAATGCATAATCAATGCACGAATACGATTACCCAGCGGCGCGAATCATGTTTCGTGCGATTACAATCTGTTGAATCTGTGTTGTGCCTTCGTAAATACGGAACAGGCGTACATCGCGATAAAAACGTTCGATTGCGTACTCGCTTACATAGCCAGCACCGCCATGGATCTGGACGCAGCGGTCGGCGACGCGGCTACACATTTCAGTTGCGAACATTTTGGCGCAAGAGGCTTCGGTGCTTACATTCAGGCCTTCATCACGCTTACGAGCCGCATCCAGTACCATGCAGCGGGAAGCATAAATTTCCGCTTTGGTATCAGCTAGCATTGCCTGTACGAGCTGGAAGTTGGCAATCGGTTGACCGAATTGCTTGCGTTCCATTGCGTACTTCAGTGTATCGTCAAGCATTCGCTCTGCCGCGCCCACACTCAGCGCTGCAATATGCAGGCGGCCTTTGTCGAGCACTTTCATCGCCGTTTTGAAACCAACGCCTTCAACGCCTCCGATGACGCGATCAGCTGGAACGCGGACATTCTCGAAGATGACGTCACAGGTATGTGCCCCTTTTTGGCCCATTTTCTGATCCGCCTTGCCCAGCGTAATACCCGGTGTTGAACGGTCTACAATGAGTGCGCTGATACCACCTGCACCTTTGATTTCCGTGCTGGTTCGGGCCATCACGGTATAAACACTTGCATGCGGGCCGTTAGTAATATACCGCTTGGTGCCATTCAGGACATAGTGATCGCCGTCACGAACTGCTGTGGTTTTAAGAGAAGCCGCATCGGAGCCGGCATCCGGTTCCGTCAAACAGAAAGCACTTAAGATTTCGCCACTGGCCAGTTTAGGCAGGTATTGCTGCTTCTGTTCTTCGGTGCCATCAAGCAAAATGCCGATGGATCCAATACCGTTGTTGGTACCTATGTAGGAACGAAAGGCAGGGGACGTGCGGCCCAGCTGAAAGGCAACATTGACCTCCTCTTCCATGGTCAGTCCCAGGCCACCGTATTCTTCCGGAATGGTCAGACCAAACAATCCCAGTTCTTTCATCTGTTCGATAACGTCCACGGGAATAGCGTCGGTCTCAGCGACCTCTTGCTCCCGAGGGATTAGCACTTCTTCGACAAATTGACTGATCGTATCGGTAAGAATATTCAGCGTTTCCGGGTCGCGGATCATAGATTCTCCTCAGGCTGTTTGACGGCCTTGCTTTGTATGGCCCGTACCCCTGACTGGGGTCAGCGGGTGGCTGAGCCAATATTGTTAACCATGTTCATCAAACGAGGACCGATATCGTCTTCCAGTTTTTCCCGAGAAAGCTGGAAGCTCGGGCCTCCACAATTAAATGTCAGAATGCCGTATTGCGCATGAACCAGAGGCACTGCCACTGAGTTGACGCCACTTTGCCATTCGCCGACTGACAGGCAGTACCCATAGTCCTCGTAGTCTCGAAATGCCCGTTCAAGCCCGCGTCGAATTTTCTGCCAGTCGCCGGGATTTCGCTCGTGTATATGATCCAGCAGAAACTCGCGTTCACTTTCAGGCATAGCAGCTAGGCAGGCCCTGCCGACTGAGCTCTCCGTAATCGACAGATAGGAGCCGACCTGTCTGCGCATGGTCATATTTCCTTTACCTTGCACTACATCCAGGTAGACCATCTGCAGGCGATCCCGGGCCGCCATCGCCACGGCCGCTTGGGCATAATCAGCGAGCTCTTCCATAAAAGGATGAGCAATACTGCAAATGGACAAGTTAGCTAACATGGCGTAACCAAAACCTAAAACGCCAACATCAAGCTGATATTTGCCTGAGTGGACTTCCTGTTTGAGGCAGCCCATGTGCATAAGGGTTTTGGTCAAACGTGTAACGGTCGGTTTAGGCAGGCCGGTTTTCCTTGCTAGCTCCTGATTTCCCAGCACACTTTCACTAGGAGTAAAACATCGCAGCAACTCTAGTCCTCGTGCCAAGGCCGTTACGATTTGCACTCCCTTCTCATCTTCATTGCCATTAGGCATTAAAGGCGACGAAGAAAAACGCTCGGCTTTACCGCTCTCTGGGCTTGATAGAGCCCTCTTTCCGGCACCATTTCCGACTGTTTCTTTTTTCATAGTAAGACCCGCGGATTTGAGAAGTCAATGATAATAAAATCTTGTTTCGCTATACGAAATATCTCACTAATGGGCAACGTGATCAATAGGTTCTTTTTTTATTTGTAACTAAATGAAAATAAAGAACTTTTAAATTATTATCATGTGGCTGTTTACATGCCACAGACATGCTGTCTAACATATTAAATATATTGAAATACTATTTCGTATAGCGAAACAATGATGGTGGGTTGTCACATGACTGCTGAAGACACGCTGGTTATACGGTCGGAGATTAGAAGCAATGGTGTCGCTGTTGTACGTATAAACCGTCCCGAGGCTAAAAACGCACTCAACACTGAGGTGCGCCATCGATTGGCTGACACTTTCCAAGCATTTGCTGAAGATGCCCGGGTTTGTGTCATCGTATTGACCGGCAATGAGAAATACTTTGTTGCAGGGGCTGATATACGTGAACTGGCCGAAGCTGGTCCCACTGAGATGCACTTGCGTCATAACGAACGGTTGTGGGAGGCCATCAGTCATTGCCCGAAACCGGTTATTGCAGCTGTTCAGGGCTATGCCCTGGGGGGGGGGTGTGAACTCGCCATGCACTGTGACTTGATCATCGCCAGTGATAAGGCTCGGTTTGGTCAGCCCGAAGTCAAACTGGGAATCATGCCTGGTGCGGGCGGCACTCAGCGGCTGGTGCGCGCTGTCGGCAAGTTCCAGGCATTGCGGCTGCTCATGACGGGGTGTTTGGTGAATGCGCAAGAAGCGCTTGCCATGGGGCTTGTCAGCGAGATGGTTGAGGACTCGCAAACCCTGAGTCGCGCTCTTGAGTTGGCTGGAGAAATGGCGCTGCTGCCACCACTGGCACTGGAGCAAATCAAGGAAGTGACTATGGCTGGTGCTGACCTCCCGCTGGAATCTGCACTCATGCTTGAGCGCAAGGCGTTTCAGCTTCTGTTTGATACCAAAGACAAGCAGGAAGGGGTCGCTGCTTTTTTTGAAAAACGCCAGGCCAATTTTTGTGGGGAGTGAACTATGACAGCAACGATTGAACGGATGGCGGTGGTAGGTACCGGCATTATGGGTACTGGTATCGCACAAATTGCTGCTCAGGCCGGAATCCAAGTGAAGTTATATGATGCCCGTGAAGGAGGGGCACAGACTGCTTATGACAATCTGCAGGCTACCCTGGAAAAGCTAGTGGGCAGAGGGAAGATCTGTGCAGAAGAAGCCAGGTCTGTGTTGGCACGGTTGCATGTTACGAGCTCCCTGGATCAGTTGGCTGATGTTCAAGTGGTTGTCGAAGCGATCATTGAACGGCTGGATATCAAGCAGGAATTGATCAAGCAGTTGGAAGAGAGGGTGTCCGCAGACTGTATTCTAGCGACGAATACATCTTCACTCTCGGTTACCAGCATTGCCAGCCAGGCCAAACATCCGGGACGTGTGGCGGGTTTCCACTTTTTTAACCCGGTCCCACTGATGAAGGTGGTAGAAGTGATCGAAGGGCTGGCAACTGATCCAGCTGTCGGTGATGCTCTGCAGGCGCTGGCCGCCCGTATGGGACATCGTGGTATCAGAGCCAAGGACACCCCCGGATTTATCATTAACCATGCTGGTCGGGCATACAGCACCGAAGCTCTGCAGATGTTGAAAGAGGGCGTGGCGACCCCTGCCGATATTGACCGTATTCTGCGTGAAGGGCTTGGTTTCCGGATGGGGCCGTTGGAACTGTTCGATCTGACTGCGCTGGATGTATCACACCCCGTCATTGAGTCAATTTACAACCAGTTCTATCAAGACCCCCGTTATCGTCCTTCCCACCTGAGTCGGCAAATGCTGGATGCGGGATATGTAGGGCGTAAGGTTGGACGTGGTTTTTATCGCTATGAAGGTGGCCGGATGATCAACCCGCCTCTGCCCCAGTCGGTACCGGTCGTTGATTCGTTACCGCCAGTCTGGGTTGGGGCGGAGAATGAAGGTGATCGTGCTGCTTTGATTACGCTGTTGCAGGGGCTGGGGGCCGAAGTTGAACAGGCGGAAAAGCCGTCTGAATCCGCACTCTGTTTGCTAGCGCCCTATGGTGTAGACGCGACAACAGCGGCGGTCCAATTTGGGACAGACGCTTCACGTACACTGTGCATCGATATGCTAATTGATGTGCAACGCCACCGCACGCTTATGCAAACCCCAGCCACACAGCCGGAAATGCGTATGGCGGCACATGCGCTGCTGGCGCGAGATGGTGTTGGCGTGACCGTGATTAACGACAGTGTTGGATTTGTTGCGCAGCGGATGCTCGGCATGATCGTCAATCTGGCCGGCGACATCGTGCAACAACAAATCACCAGTATCGATGACCTCAATGAAGGGGTCAGTCGGGGGCTTGGCTATCCGCATGGACCGCTGATTTGGGGAGATCTGATCGGTGGGAGGCGTTTGCTGAAAATCCTGTCTCGCATTGAGGAAATAACCGGCGACCCGAGATATCGACCTGGGCCCTGGCTGCGCCGCAGGGCAATGCTGGGTCTTTCGTTATGCCACCCAGAACATGCTGTTAACTGATAGAACACATGTTTGTGAGAGGAGTTTTATATGCTTGATGCTTATATTTTTGCAGGGGTGCGTACCCCATTTGGCCGTCACGCCGGCGCGTTGTCACCCGTTCGTCCAGACGATCTGGCGGCGCATGTAATACGTGAGCTTTTGAGTCGTAGTGGTGTGCCTGGTGATGCGATCGAGGATGTGATTCTGGGTAATACCAACCAGGCGGGAGAAGACAGCCGTAATATGGCGCGTCATGCCTCGCTGTTGGCAGGCTTGCCGGTCACTGTTCCTGCGCAGACCGTAAACCGTTTGTGTGCCAGCGGCCTGGCGGCCGTGATTGATGCTGCACGTGCCGTAACTTGTGCTGAAGGTGAACTGTATGTGGCGGGTGGTGCTGAAAGCATGTCGCGTGCACCCTTTGTTTTTGCAAAGTCAGAAAAGCCCTTTAGCCGCGATTTTACTGTTTTCGACAGCACGATCGGGGCGCGTTTTCCAAACCCCAAAATTGTCGAGCAGTTCGGCAACGATAGCATGCCTCAGACAGGCGACAACGTAGCAAAGAAATACGGTATCAGCCGGGAAGAAGCCGACACCTTTGCCGCAGCCTCTCAGGCAAAATTTGAAAAAGCACGGGCGGCAGGCTTCTTTGAGGATGAAATTGTGCCGGTTTCGGTACCAACCGGGCGAAAAACTCCGCCGCGGGAGATTGTGGTTGATGAGCATCCACGCCCGTCGTCAGACATGGCTACTCTGTCACGGCTGAACGCTTTGTTTGAAGGTGGTGTGGTAACAGCGGGCAACGCGTCCGGCGTAAATGACGGCGCTGCTGCATTGCTGATTGGTTCGAGGGAAGCTGGAGAAAAATATGGCTTGCAACCGATGGCGCGGATTCTGTCCAGCGCGGCAAGTGGTGTTGAGCCGGCAGTGATGGGTGAGGGGCCTATTGAGGCCATCAACAAGGCAGTGAAGCGTGCCAACCTGACACTGGATAACATGGACATCATTGAAATCAATGAAGCCTTCGCATCTCAGGTATTGGGCTGCCTGAAAGGTTTGAATGTATCCTTTGACGATCCGCGAGTAAACCCGAACGGGGGCGCTATTGCTGTGGGTCATCCGTTGGGAGCATCAGGTGCGCGTTTGGCATTGTCCACGGCTCGGGAGTTGCAGCGCCGTGGAAAACGTTATGCCGTGATCAGCCTGTGTATCGGCGTAGGCCAGGGCTTGGCAATCGTTATTGAGTGTGTTTAACACGGTTGAATTAGAACCTTTCGTATCAGGAAAAGTATATGAAGATCCTTGTAGCGGTTAAGCGCGTGATCGATTACAACGTCAAAATTCGTGTTAAAGCGGACAACTCTGACGTTGATCTGACCAATGTGAAAATGGCGATGAATCCGTTCTGCGAAATCGCAGTGGAAGAAGCGGTTCGTCTGAAAGAGAAAGGAATCGCAACTGAGATCGTTGTTGTATCTGTTGGCCCTAAAGAAGCTCAGGAGCAGCTGCGTACTGCACTGGCGCTGGGTGCAGATCGTGCGATTCAGATTGAGACTGCAGATAAAGTAGATTCTCTGGGTGTTGCTAAACTGCTGGCTAAGCTGGTGGAAGAAGAGCAGCCGGGCCTGGTTGTTCTGGGTAAACAGTCCATCGATTCCGACAACAATCAGACAGGTCAGATGCTGGGTGCACTTACTAGCATGCCCCAGGGTACTTTTGCCTCTGCAGTAGTTGTTGATGGCGAAAAAGTTAACGTAACCCGTGAGATCGATGGCGGTCTGCAGACGGTAGCACTGAAGCTGCCGGCGATCGTGACCACAGACCTGCGTCTGAACGAGCCACGTTATGCGTCTCTGCCAAACATCATGAAAGCGAAGCGTAAGCCGCTGGATGTTAAGACCCCTGCTGATCTGGGTGTTGATGTGGCGTCTAAAGTTAAAACCCTGAAAGTTGAGCCACCTGCCGAGCGCAGCGCGGGCATCAAAGTGGGCAGCGTAGACGAGCTGGTAGAAAAACTGAAAAATGAAGCGAAGGTGATCTGATCATGAGTATCTTAGTCGTAGCTGATCACAACAATGCCGCTCTGCTTGGTGCTACTGCAAACACAGTTGCAGCTGCTCAGCAGATCGGTGGCGATATCACTGTACTGGTTGCGGGCAGCAACTGTGGTGGCGCTGCTGAGCAGGCCGCTAAACTGAACGGCGTTGCCAAAGTTGTTGTTGCAGATAATGCAGTGTATGAGCACCTGCTGGCTGAAAACGTGTCTCTGCTGGTCGCTGACCTTGGCAAAGACTTCAGCCACATTCTGGCACCGGCCACTTCTAACGGTAAAAACATCCTGCCACGCGTTGCTGCGCTGCTGGATGTGGCTCAGATCTCTGACATCATCGCAGTAGAATCTGCGGATACCTTCAAGCGTCCTATCTACGCGGGTAATGCGATTGCTACCGTTCAGTCTGAGGATGCGATCAAGGTCATCACCGTACGTAGTACCGGTTTTGATGCGGTTGCAGCTGATGGTTCTGCTTCGGTTGAGTCTCTGGATAACACACAGGATGCCGGCAAGTCTGCATTCGTTGGTGAAGAGTTGGCGAAATCTGACCGTCCTGAGCTGACTGCAGCAAAAGTTGTGATCTCTGGTGGTCGCGGTATGGGCAATGGTGAAAACTTCGAACTGCTGAATAACGTTGCAGACAAGCTGGGTGCAGCAGTTGGTGCATCCCGTGCAGCTGTTGATGCTGGTTTTGTACCAAATGATATGCAGGTGGGGCAGACAGGTAAGATCGTGGCACCTGAACTGTATATTGCAGTTGGTATCTCCGGTGCAATTCAGCACCTGGCGGGTATGAAAGACTCTAAAGTGATTGTCGCCATCAACAAAGATGAAGAAGCGCCGATTTTCCAGGTGGCTGATTATGGATTGGTTGCTGACCTTTTCGAGTCACTTCCCGAGTTGGAAAACGCACTTTAAGTCCTCCTTTGCTGGGTACCGGAAACGGTACCCTTATTCTAAAGCTTCCGCTACAAAGCCGGCTCATATATATTTACAAGATGCTGATTTGAAGTAGGACATGAGCTGGCCAAGCCAGTACTATATTAACACCCACCTGTATCTAACGGCCCAGTTGGTGGGCCATGAATACAGAAAAAACAAATATCAAGGCAAACATCAGGAAGAGCCCTTCATATATTTGGGTCTGGCCGAGCTCAAGTATGGGTATTGCCTGTAGTAACGAGACCAATAAGCTCACCTGCTGTTGTTAGAACAACTCCTCGTCCATAGCGTACAAAAACTTCAACACCGAGTGCTTCCTCTAGCATACGAATCTGTCTGCTTAGTGCTGGTTGTGCTATGAATAAAGTTTCAGATGCTCTACTGAAGCTCCCACGTTCTGCTATTGTCAGAAACGTATTAAGTTGACGCAAGTCAATTTTAAGATTGTTGGCCATATCATTGCTCTCTTCTTATTTTAATATACTATTGTTATTCAAATGTATATATTGAATCATCAACATGATAATCATTACTAATTTTATTTAATAATAAATTTCATATACCGAATATAATTTATTTTTCATCGAAAAACAAATTGGCTTATTAAAATTAAAATCAACCTTTTTTGTCGAATTTTTGCTCATTATAAATGTATTTTATAGCTAAATCCATAATATATCTGGCTGTGACAGGTTGTGACCCCCCTGTGTGTCAACCTAACCCTGAGCCAACTGATTTTGAGATAACATACAAATCAGGGCACTCAGGAGAACGGATATGCCGAAACCAGCCACGCCAGCCGATCCCAAGGTTGAGCCAAACCCAGCACTGGAAAAGCGTTCACGCCGAACGTTTACCACCGAGTACAAGCTGTCCATCATACAGCAAGCCGATGCCTGCCAGCATGGTGAGCTGGGCGAGTTGCTGCGCCGGGAAAAGCTCTATTCCAATCAGTTGCAGCAGTGGCGTCGAGAACTGGCCGAACAGGGTGTCGATGGTCTGAAGAAGTCAGCCCCCGGCCCTGCGCCCAAGAAGACGGTCGAACAGAAGCGTATTGAACAGCTGGAAAAAGAAAACGAGCGGCTGCGCAAGCAGATCGAAGTCAAAGACGGTTGTCTGCTGCTCCAAAAAAAAGCATTGGCACTGCTGGATGCGTTCGAAGAGAACGAGTTATGAACCTGCTCCTGACAGACCCACTACCCGCCGGGGTATCTGAGCGCGAGGCCTGTATTGTGTTGGATATTTGCCGCAATAGCCTGCGCGCAGCCCGTGACCGTTATCACTTTTGCGGCCCAATCAGCCCACACCGGCGCACGCATAAGGCCACCCAACAACCACGCGCGCTGAGCGCAGAGGAGCGCGAAGTTGTGCGAGAGGTTTTGACCAGTGAGGCATACCGTGACCAGCCACCGGCACAGGTATATTACAGCCTGTTGGAGCAAGGCACCTATCTGTGCTCTGTCAGCACCATGCACCGCCTGATGCGAGACAGCGGACTGAACCCCTGTGTGTCAACCTAACCCTGAGCCAACTGATTTTGAGATAACATACAAAT